>Ga0206682_10001653_pt1 | contig 21645 bp, 16 predicted proteins | sample M240m12015metaG_FD_155444 | JGI IMG/M metagenome (GOLD analysis project Ga0206682, IMG submission 155444) | Ammonia-oxidizing marine archaeal communities from Monterey Bay, California, United States - M2 40m 12015 | ecosystem: Environmental > Aquatic > Marine > Intertidal zone | place: USA...
GTCAAGAAGGAGATGTATGGAATTTTTTTATCGTCAAGCAACGCAATCTTTGCGGAAGTTTTAGCCATCTGCATCAAAGAGAAAGCAGCCTCCATCATACGTGCTCCACCAGATTTAGAAATCATAATGAAAGGCGCACCCGTTTCTAAACTCTTATCCATTGCACGCGCAATTTTCTCTCCTACAACAGAACCCATGGATCCGCCGATGAAATTAAAGTTCATACAAGCTATGACTATAGGTCTTCCGTTCATTTCACCATATCCAGTGGTAATGGCATCTTTCAGCCCTGACTTTTTTTGACCCGCCTTGAGTCGATCGACATAAGGCTTAGTATCTTCAAACTTTAACGGATCCTTACTCACCATTTCTGAGTCGAGTTCAGTAAAGGTGGCGCCGTCGAAGAGAATTTCGAAATATTCTTTCGCGTTAATACGGTCGTGATGCCCGCAATTGCCGCAAGTCCAAAGCTCCGCTGCGTGGTCGTCTACACTAACGATTACTTTACATTTTGGACATTTGTGCCAAAGCCCATCAGGGGTTTCCTTTTTGTCTTTGGTCTCGGTGGTAATACCCACCTCAGTTCTTTTAAACCAACCCATAGTTTTTGTTCCTCTGTGCAGTTTGTAGGGTGCTAAAGTAGCTAAAAAGGGCACTCAACGGTAAGAAGAGTGCCCTTTTGCTTCGAAATTCTATCGTTCGCCTTAAGCGATGGTAATATCGTCGTTTAGGTAAACGTCTTGAACGGCGCGCAACAACGAAAGACCGTCGTTGTATTCTTTCTGGAATGCCTTACGTCCTAAAATAAGACCTTGACCACCTGCACGCTTATTCACGACTGCGGTTAATACAGCTTCGCTTAAATCATTCGCGTCATTACCGGTAGAAGCACCTCCAGAATTGATAACACCGATACGACCATTGTAACTGTTTAGCACCTGGTAACGCGTTAAATCAATCGGATTGTCTGTAGTCAACTCAGAATAAACTTTAGGATGCGTTTTACCGTGACCAGTAGCATTATAGCCGCCATTATTGGTAGGAAGCTTTTGCTTGATAATATCGGCTTGGATCGTTACACCCAAGTGAATTGCCTGAGAAGATAAATCTGCCGAAGTGTGGTAATCTACACCGTCCACTTTAAAAGCATCATTACGCGTGTAACACCACAAGATGGTTGCCATGCCTAATTCGTGCGCGCGTTCGAATGCAGCCGCAACTTGCTCAATCATTTCTCGGCTTTGAGGATGACCAAAGTAAATGGTCGCACCCACAGCGCACGCTCCCATGTTCCAAGCTTCATCCACAGACCCGTATGGGCTTTGTAAGAATGTATTTGGGTGAGAGAGGTATTCGTTGTGATTGATTTTCACTACGAATGGAATTTTGTGGGCATATTTACGAGCCACTGTCGCCAAAACACCATAGGTCGAGGCTACCGCATTGCATTCTGCATCGATTGCCATCTTAACGATGTTCTCAGGGTCAAAAAACATAGGGTTTGGTGCGAAAGAAGCACCAGCGCTATGCTCAATTCCCTGGTCAATGGGAAGTATACTTAAGTATCCAGTGTTGGCCAAACGTCCAGTGCCGTAGAGGCGCTGAAGTGAGTTCATCACTTGAATACTGCGGTTAGATTCTGTGAAAGATTCCGTGACAAAGTTGCCAGAAGGTAAAATCGCCAAAGAGTCTTTGGTGATTGCCGTAGAAGTGTGGTTCAACAAAGCATCAGCTTGATCGCCTAGCAACTCTCTAATTTTGTCAATGGACATCATAATTCTTAGGTGTTTAATTGAGCCGCTAAAATAAACGAAATGTTTTAAGCGTACACCTTAAATCAGAAAGGATAACCTATGCCTAATGCCAGGTTAAAATCGCGTAATTGTGGTGCCGTAATGACCCAGGTTGATCGGTCTACAGCGCCAGGGTGGTGCAGCTTTAAACCTAAATCTGCACGTATGATAAAAAACTCCAGGTCATAGCGGACGCCGTAGCCTGTATTGATGCCTATTTGTTTGTAGAATCTGTTCCAGCTAAATTTTCCAGCCGAAATAGCAGCTTCCTGCGCAGTTGTGAAAGAACCGTTATATGTTTTGTCGTAGAGCCACATGTTTCCTGCATCGAGGAATACAGCGCCTTTCATGGCACGTTGTATCGTGAATCGGTATTCTAGACTTTGGACCAGTTTTATGGGAGCTGCAGCGAAAAAGCCGCTACTCTGAAGTAAATCCTCATTGGTCGCTCCAGGGCCAAAGTGGTAGGCAGTCCAGCCACGCATATCGTTCGCACCGCCCATAAAAAAAGATTGTTCGAACGGCACGAAACCTGATGGACTATTCCAGCTTTGTGCAACGCCTAAAAAGGTACGTGAAGCCAGTTGTCTTTTTCGAACCAAACTCCGGTACGCGCGGAAATCTAAACTCGTTCTCACGAACTGAGCTATGGGATTACCGTTCCACTGGTTTAAACCGCTTACTCCCGCAAGATGCCCACCTGTTTTTACTGTTGCATTTAAAAAATAACGCCATTGAACGTTTTTCCAGCTGTTCGTGTATTGATAGGAGCTCGCTGCGAAAATGATATTTTGGAAACCTACAAATAGAAAAGGCACCAGCGTGGTATCGTTTGCGAAATTTATACTTACAAAAGAAAGCTGTGCGGGATTGAAAACATGCTTTGCACCCGCTTTCGTCCAACTGTATTCGAGGTTGGTTGAAAAATTGAATCGATTGAATTCCTGTGCGCGGTACTGGTAAGCGACCTTAGTTGCTAACTGTGTTTTAGGTTGCCAAAACTTTGCTTCCTTTGGCGTGAGTGCTTTTGGAAGTAAAAGCTTAGGTAGTTCTAAGGCAACACCTGCATTTAATTCGCGTGCATCGATGAGCCAGCTGGTATTGGTGGAATTGCGTTGTTCCGTAAGTGCGCCACCGAGCGAAAGCCTAAGGGTTTCACCGCCTTTGAAGAGGTTTCTATTGTCCCAATTAAAACTGCCGCCAACCCCTAAACTACCACTATTTCCCAGTCCTTCTAGGTTTGCGCTAACCGAACGTTTGGGTAGTGGCACGAGGTTGAGTGTGGCGTGTAAGCCAGTGTCTTTAGGTTGCACATTAAATTCTACCGTTTGAAAGACGCCAAGACTGTTGAGGTTTTTATACGTTGCACGGAGTAGGTTTTGATCATAATACGCACCGCGTTGGAGATAAATTTGTTCGTCTATAAATCCAGGACGGAATAGTCTGTCCTTTTGAAGGACGTCTATCCCATGAATGGTCCGGGTACTGTCATTTTCAGCATTTGAATTCTGAAAAGAGTAGGTGGGACGGACTGTGATTTTTGAAATCCGTTGACGTTCGACTCGACCGCCAAAGATGAAAGGGTCGACTACTCCTGTAATGCCGCTCGCAAGAGGTCCGGCTGTGGTATCGATCTCGAAATAGACCCAACCTAATTGGGCCGTATAATAGCCTTGGTCTTTAAGGAAATTTGTCAAGGCCAATTGCTCTTCTTCTATACGTTCCGCGTTTAAAGCATCGGTTAACTCTAAACCTTTAGGGTAATAAGCAAGTACCGAATCTATGAATCGACTGGTGGAACGAAGGGAGTACTCCGAAATACTGTACTGCTCCCCCGTAGTAATATGATAATGTGCAACGACTTTCTTTCCTTTTTGCTCCGTAAACGCGGTGTCATCAGCGTGGTAAAAGCCTTGGTTGAAGTAATGCTGTTTTAGTTGGGTAGCCGAAGCATTAAAAGCTATGGGGTCAAAATATGCCGGAGATTCGCCAATTCTTTTGAGCCAATTGCCCATTCCATTGTCGCCGAGTTTACTACCTAGTCCATATAAACTCACAAACATTCGGATATTACCTAAGCCCTTGTTCGGGCGCTGACGCATAATGTCGAAATCGTCATCGCTCAGTGTGGGACGGCCGTTGATGCGAATATCGTTTTTTACGAGTAACGGTTTTTCTGTGGAGGCCTGTTTCAAGCCGCTACAGCTCGCTGTAGTAAACAAGAGTGCTGCCCCGAAGAGTACGGGGTAGAAAAAGCGGTGTATTTTAGCTGTAAAATTGGTCAACGTGCTCACTAAAAATCAAGAAAAATTAATACGCAGCCTTGCTTTACGCAAGAACCGAAAAAAGTCGGGACTATTTGTAGCGGAAGGTTTGAAGTTAGTCACCGATTTGATCAGTGCAGGGTTGGCAGTCCAAAACATTTTTCTAACGGAAGGCAGTTCGGAGGCGTTTGCAGTAACAGAGCAAACCATTGAATTAAGTATTCAAGAAATGAAAAGCATTAGCTTTTTAGAAACGCCCAGTCCTGTTTTGGCCCTCTTTGAACAGCCGGTTCGATTGAGCGAATTTCAATCGGATACTGGACTTATACTATTGCTCGATCGCATTCAAGACCCGGGAAATATGGGTACGCTACTGCGCTCTGCACTCTGGTACGGAGTAGAACACATCGGCTTAGTGAAAGGCTGTGTGGATGCGTTTAATCCCAAAGTCGTTCAGGCAAGTATGGGGGCTTTAGCCCACCTGCAGTGTGTAGAGAGGAGCGCAGAAGAATGGGTGGAATGGAGCGCATCTAATGGCAGAAGGTTACTTGTGGCCGATATGGATGGTACACCTGCCGCTGAAATGAATTGGACATCAAAAGATATTTTGGTATTAGGAAACGAGGGTCAGGGTTGCAACGTTGCATTTAAAGCTGTGGGAAATAAAGTGACGCTACCGGGAAATACTGCTAAAATGGAAAGTTTAAATGTAGCCATCAGTGGAGCTACGCTGCTGTACGCGTATGCGACCGCTTCAAGCGAGCTTTAAAACGTAGGTTCAATAATACGCCACCTATTACCAGTGCGATTCCTAGGAACATTTGACCGTTAGGGACAAAGTCAAAAAGTACAATATCCCAAGTTAAAGCGAAAATAACGCCGATGTATTTGAGAGGAGCGACGGTATTCACTTCGGACAATTGGTAGCTTTTAGTCATGTACAATTGGGCAAATTGTGTCATTACACCAATGGCAAAGAGTAAGGCGAGGTCCGGTAGGGAAGGTGTGACCCAATTGAATAGGCTAAAGACAATCATTACAGGTGTTGCAACCAGTGGGAAATACATAACAACCACAAGTGGGTGTTCGTCTTTCAGTTTTCGAATGGCATTGTAGGCGAGTCCTGAAAAGACACTGGAGCCAATGCCCAAAGCAAGAAGGACAGGTGGTATTTGTGCGCTGGAACCTTTAACGACAACGATACCGATAAAAGATACCAGGAAAAAGAACCATTGCGCCCATCGTGTGCGCTCACCCAAAAGGAATCCAGCAATAAAGGCGGTAAAAAAGGGGCTGAGGTATTGTACGGTTACGGCCGCGCTTAAAGGCATTTTTTGAATGGTATAAAAGAACACGGTAAGTGCTGTCGTGCCTGCTAATCCTCGAATAAGCAACCATTTTTTATTTACTCCCCATGGAGATATATGCTTGCGTTTGAGCAAGGTGTAGCTGATTGCAAAGGTGATTAGCGAACGAAAAAGAACCAATTCTGTCGCTGGTAAATGAGGCAAGAATTTAACCATCAGGTTGACGGCAGCGAAGCAGCCCACGGAGATGAGCATATAGCGGATACCGGTACCCACTATTCGAAGGTGAAATTGATCAAAACCGCTTGATTACGCAGGGCATCAAAAGCTTCGACTTGTGGTGTGCCGTCTTGTACTAAAAGGTCGGTTAACCCCCAAGCAGCGCGTATTTGTGGAGAAAATTTGAAGTATTCGAAATAAAAATCAGCACCGAAACCCACTTCATAATCTGCAACATGACGCTGCAATTTGAACAAACCATCGTCGACTACCTTCGCTTTAGAAGCAAGATCATTAGTGTAGCGCAGACCCCCCATGAGGTAGAGTCTGTAGTTGTCTATTCGGACGCTTTTGAACTTCAAATGAAACGGGAACTGGACGTAAGAACTTTCGATTTGACGGGTAATGATCTCTCGTTCACTCGTAAACGGATTGACCATGTCAAAGTGCAGGTTGCGCACAGTGGCTGCGAAACCTGGAGTAAAACGCAAATCTAAATGTTCCGTTAACCTCAGGTTCGATATAATGTTAATGTTATAGCCTGGCAGCGCCTCGCTCGCCACTCCAAACAGGTTTGGTTGTTCGCTGAGGTCCGCAAGATCCATGTTGAAATCGTACCAATTCAAGCCAATGTGAAAGCCAAAGTGCAAGGGTATTTTGTCGAATAACGGTTGGTTCCGTAATCGCGAGAATTGTGCAGAGGCGAGCAACGGTGCGCACAAAACAACCCAAATGAGTACTTTTTTATTCATTCTTACTAGAACGTTCTTAGGCCTCTTTTCGTGCCTGGTAGATGGTGGCAATGCCAAAAGTAACGGTACGCGTACGCTTCGGTATCAAGCCGGCACGTTCGAGTTCTCCTTCAAATGCAGCGCCATAAGGGAAGGCTTTAACACTCTCTGGAAGGTACGTGTAGGCGCGTGGGTCTTTTGAAACGAGCTTACCTACCGTGGGTAGAATGGCTTTAAAGTAAAACCAATAGAGTTGTTTAAATGGAAAATAGCGTGGTTGACTAAATTCAAGCACCACCAATTGGCCACCGGGCTTTAGTACGCGCATCATGTCCTTCAAACCGTTGTGTAAATTTTGGAAATTACGCACACCAAAAGCGACGGTAATAGCATCAAATGTCGCGTCGGCATAGGGCAAGTTCTCACTATCTCCGAGCTCTAAAACAATTTTCTTGCTTAAGCCTTTCTTTGCCACTTTTCCGCGACCCACCTCAAGCATTCCTTCACTGATATCCGCGCCGTTTATATCCGCACCGGTGCCTTTTGCTAGGGCAATGGCTAGATCTGCCGTTCCGGTAGCTACGTCGAGCACTAAAGTGGGAGCATCCGCTTTAACCATATTGACTACCTTGCGTCTCCATCCTTTATCAATGTTGAGCGACAATAGGTGGTTGAGCAAATCGTAACGCTTCGATATGTTGTTGAACATTTCAGCTACCTGCTCTTTTTTTGCTGATTCGCTGTCGTACGGTTTAATGTCTTCTGCTCCCGCCATTGTTTGTAATTTGATGCGCAAAGGTAGGCCATACGGCTTAACTTCGCAGTTATGAGTAGAAGAAGAAATACCAATCAAGAGGGCACCGATAAAAAACGGAAGCCGCTATCGTTAAAGGACTTAAGTCAACTTCGTAAAATCTTTTCATACCTACGTCCACATCGTGTTTTGTGGATTGTCGGCTTCTTCTTCCTTATCATAACCATGGGGACCTCGCTATTGTTCCCGAAATTATTAGGAGGGCTTATGTCTTCGTCTGCGGAGAATTTGCGCGGCAATATGGCTCAAATGATGGGGCTATTGGCGCTGCAAAGTGTGGCGGGTTTCTTCCGGGTGGTGATTTTTGTCATCGTCACAGAGCGGGCATTGGCTGCGCTTAGGGAAGATTTGTACGGCCATTTGGTGCACTTGCCCATGACGTTTTTCTCGAGCAGGCGAGTAGGGGAGTTGAACTCACGTGTTGCTTCGGATACGGCACAGATTGGAGAAACGCTGACGACTACTTTAGCTGAATTTTTGCGCGGGCTATCCATGGTTATTGGCGGGATTGCTATTCTTGCGTTCACCTCTATTAAACTCACCTTATTCATTGTTGCGGTTATTCCACCGTTCATGATTGTCACCTTGTTTTTTGGTCGCTTTATTCGCAAATACGCGAAACGCGTGCAAGACGAAGTTGCCGCGTCGAATACCATAGTAGAAGAAACCTTTGCTGGGATTCAAACGGTAAAGGCTTTTGCTAACGAAGCTTGGGAAAGAAGTCGTTATGCCAAACGCATTCAAAATATTGTAGGTCTTGCAGTAAAAGGTGGGTACTACCGTGGCGCGTTTTCTAGTTTCATCACTTTCGGGTTGTTCGGAGCAATCGCCCTGGTCATCTGGTTCGGGGCCGGCATGGTGCATGAAGGAGAATTGGCTGCCGAAAAACTCAATGAATTCATTTTATATGCTCTGTTCATAGGCGGCTCTATTGGCGGACTGGCAAACGTATATGCCCAATTACAGAAAGCCATAGGCGCGACGGAAACGATCTTTGGGCTGCTTGATGAAACGGCAGAAATGGAGCCTGCGCAAACACCTGCACCACCGGTCGAAGTGGGTTCTATTGCGATGAAAGATGTTAAGTTCAGCTATCCTACTCGCGCTGATGTTCCCGTTTTAAAGGCATTGAGTTTCGATTTACCGCAAGGTCAAACGCTTGCTTTGGTAGGCAGAAGTGGCTCAGGAAAGTCGACTATTGCCTCTTTATTGATGCGCTTTTACACCACAGTTGAAGGAGCGTTTACAGCGAATGGAAAGCAGGTCGCCACCCTTGATTTACAGTCTTGGCGTAGTGCGCTCGCTTTGGTCCCTCAAGATGTCTTGCTTTTTGGGGGTACCATTCGTGAAAACATTACCTATGGGAATACAGAGGCTAGTGATGCTATGATCATTGAGGCAGCGAAGGAGGCCAATGCTTGGGAGTTTATCGAAGGCTTTCCAGAAGGTCTCGAAACGACGGTCGGCGATCGCGGGGTTCAACTTAGTGGTGGTCAGCGTCAGCGCATTGCTATCGCTCGAGCGCTTTTAAAAGATCCACAATTGTTGATTCTTGATGAAGCCACGAGTGCTTTAGATAGCGAAAGTGAACATTTAGTTCAAGAGGCGCTTGACCGATTGATGAAAGGGCGTACCTCAGTAGTTATTGCCCACCGACTCAGCACCATCCGCAAGGCGCATCAAATCATTGTATTGGAGGATGGCGCAATCATTGAGCGCGGTACTCATGAGGCATTGATGCAGGAGGCAGGTACTTATGCTGAGCTGATCAAGCTACAGGATGTAATGGGTAGAGATGCGCGTGATGAAGAGAAATCGGACCAATTGTAGGCCAACCTAATTTCATGTAGTATCTTAGGAATGATGAAAAAAATCCTTAAACATCCTGCGGCAAAAATCCTCCTGAATAAATATTTTTTGACGGGGATGAGTTTTGTGGTTTGGATGATTTTTCTAGACACAAATAATTACTTTATTCACGCTGAATTAACGGCGCAAATCGACGATCTCGAGAACGATATTGAGTTTTACGAGGATGCGCTAGAGCACGATAAAACCCTTTTGGAGCAATTAGTGACCGATCCTGATGCCTTCGAGCGTTACGCTCGTGAAAACTTTGGAATGCACCGCGAAGGTGAAGATATAACCATCATAGAATTTGAATCCTCAGAGGATGACTGATACAAACGACCGCGCCTATCCGCATGGAAAGCGTGTGGCACCACTTTATTCCGAAGCGCCTGACCAGCAACCCGGATTTCGCTCCAACCCCTGGTGGATCATGGTGCAAGAGCATACGGTAGAGAAAGAATTTGCAGCGAACGACTGGGCACTAGAGCGATTAAACCACGGTGCCAGTGGTCTGCTGTTTTACCTCTACGACCACCAATATTTGCCGCGTATTCTTCGCGATATTGATTTACGCTACATTCACTTAGGTCTTGTTGTCGAAGGAAGCGGACCTGAAGTTATGGAAGCGCTACTCCACCATGCCCATAACGAGGTTTTACCCCTTGACCAGATGCATGGATTCTTAAATATCGATCCGGTTGAGATTGCTGCAAGGACCGGATATTGGGACGAAGCGAAAATGTACGATCTCGGCGAGCTAAGTAGATTGGCCCCGCCAAAATTTAAGTACATGTGTGTAAATGCAAATTTCTATGGTGCCTGCGGAGCTTCGGCTTCTACGCAATTGGGTTTGGCATTAGCACACATTGATTTTTACCTCGAAGCTTTTGGTGAGGTAGGATTGAAGCAGTATTGGTTGGCGTTGACTGCGGGTACGCACATGTTTGAAGAAATGGCCAAGATTCGAGCCATGCGTTTACTTTGGGGTCGATTGCTTGAGACTTACGGCCTGCCTCAAGTTCATTTAGAGATTTATGCTGAGACCAGTATTCAAAATCAAAGTGCTCTGGACGTGGAAACGAATCTTTTACGTGCTGCTTCTGCAGCTTTTGGTGCCATAACTGGAGGCGCTGATGCCCTTCAGATACGCCCTTATACAGCTGTTCTTGGTGCAAATGATGCCGAAGCTGAGCGATTGGCATTGAACCAGCATTTTCTTTTTGCATACGAGAGTTTCCTTGACAGGGTTGAAGATCCTGCTGCAGGTTCTTATTTTATCGAGACATTGACACAAGAGTTGTGTGAGTCGGCTTGGGAAATAGCGCAAGAGGTACGCGAAATGGGAGGGATTGTATCGGCACTGAAATCAAATTGGATTCAAGATAAAATATGGGCTGAGGCGAGCGAAGCCAAGCCAAGCGAATACTTAGGAGTGAATAAGTTTCCTGCCGCCACTGGATTCCCGGAAGGTTTTAAGCCTGCATCACCCGTGAGCCGCGCAGCACATCAAAAGCAGTACGCGCAATGCGATATTGAGCCGCTACGAACGGTTCGCTGGGCAGCCGCATTGGAAAAGGAACACGGTAAAAAAGTGTAGGTATGGGGACAAATTCGAAGTGGACCACGCCAGAACAAATCGTGGTAAAGAAGAGCTACGAGCGCCAAGACCTTGATGGAGTTACGCATCTAGGAACACTTCCGGGTGACCCGCCGTATGTCCGCGGGCCGTACGCTTCTATGTATGTGGGACGACCGTGGACCATACGTCAATACGCTGGATTTTCTACTGCGACAGAGTCCAATGCGTTTTACCGTCGAAATTTGGAGGCAGGGCAAAAAGGGCTATCTGTAGCCTTTGATTTGGCAACGCATCGTGGATACGATAGTGATCACGAGCGGGTTTTTGGCGATGTAGGAAAAGCCGGTGTTGCGATCGATTCCGTTGAGGATATGAAGGTGCTGTTTGACGGAATCCCATTGGATCAAATGTCTGTTTCGATGACGATGAATGGTGCGGTGTTACCCATCATGGCGTTCTACATAGCAGCGGCAATGGAGCAGGGAGTTGAATTGGACCAATTAAGCGGAACCATTCAAAATGACATTCTCAAGGAATTTATGGTTCGGAACACTTATATCTATCCCCCGAAAGAAAGCATGCGTATTATCTCGGATATTTTTGCCTTCACGAGCAAGAACATGCCGAAGTTCAACAGTATTTCTATCTCAGGCTACCACATGCAGGAAGCCGGAGCGACGGCCGATATTGAAATGGCGTATACTTTGTGTGACGGCTTGGAATATGTTAAAACAGGTATAGATGCCGGTTTAGATATTGATGCCTTTGCGCCACGTTTGAGTTTCTTTTGGGGCATAGGAATGAATCCTTTTATGGAAATAGCAAAGATGCGTGCAGCCCGTTTTCTATGGTCGAAACATTTGAAAGCATTGGGAGCGAAACATCCGAAGTCTATGGCCTTACGTACCCATAGTCAGACCTCAGGCTGGTCGTTAACGGAGCAAGATCCATATAATAATGTAACACGCACTGCAATTGAAGCCATGGCTGCAACTATGGGTGGGACGCAAAGTTTGCACACTAATTCTTTGGATGAAGCCATTGCACTTCCTACCGATTTTTCTGCACGAATTGCGCGAAATACGCAACTGCACTTGCAGCTAGAAACAGACATCACGTTCACCGCAGATCCTTGGGGAGGGTCCTATTATGTCGAGAAACTGACTGCGGATTTGATCGATCGTGCAACAGTGTTGATGGAGGAGGTTGAAGCACTAGGTGGCATGACTAAAGCCATTGAAGCGGGCATACCGAAGCTACGTATTGAAGAAGCTGCAGCAAAAAAGCAAGCACGTATAGATAGTGGAGCCGATGTTATTGTGGGGGTAAATGCTTTTGAAAACGCTACGCGCGCTGCATTGGATATTTTAGAGGTACGCGGCGACGAAGTCCGTGAAGCTCAGGTCGCTGGTTTAGCGAACTTGCGCGCGGCTCGAGACCAACAGGCGGTGGATAAAACACTCGCTGAGTTATCAAAATGTGCTAAGACTGGAGCAGGAAACTTACTGGAGTTGGCTGTCAAAGCAGCAAAAGAACGTGCGACCCTAGGAGAGATTTCTCTAGCTTTAGAAGAAAATTGGGGCCGCTACGTAGCGAAAACCCAAACGATCAGTGGTGTATACTCTAATGAAATGAAAATGAATGAGGATTTTGAAGCTGCGCTTGTTGTGTCCGACAGATTCGCGGACAAAGCCGGACGCAGACCGCGAATTATGGTCGCAAAAATGGGGCAAGACGGTCACGATCGGGGGGCCAAAGTGGTAGCGACTTCTTTCGCAGATTTAGGTTTTGATGTAGATATGGGGCCGCTGTTTCAAACCCCTAAAGAAGCGGCAAAGCAAGCTGTAGAAAACGACGTTCATATTTTAGGGGTTAGCTCATTAGCGGCCGGACATAAGACTTTAGTACCTGCTGTACTTGCTGAACTTAAAGCGCTAGGGCGAGCGGATATTCTGGTAATTGTAGGTGGAGTGATTCCCGCACAGGATTATCAATTCTTATACGATCAAGGTGTGGCTGGCATTTTCGGTCCAGGAACTAAGATAGCCCAGGCTGCAACAGCAATATTGGAGATCCTCATTGAAATGGAAGCATAAAAAAAGCCCCGCAACGCGGGGCTTTTTTGAACAATGTTATTCCGTTTGTTTATTTCGACTGACGCTTGCGGTCGCTTTCGTTCAATAAGATTTTTCTTAAACGAATGCTTTCAGGTGTCACCTCTACATACTCATCTGCACCAATGTATTCCATAGCTTCTTCTAAGCTGAATTTGATTGGGGTAAACAAGGCAGAGTTATCATCCTTACCGGCGGCACGCATGTTGTTTAATTGTTTCGCGATACAAGGGTTAACGACGAGGTCACCAGGGCGGTTTGCCTCACCAACAATCTGACCACCGTACAAGTGCTCACCTGGCTCAATAAAGAATTTACCGCGGTCTTGGAGCTTATCCATAGAGTATGTGCTGGCTTTGCCCGCCTCCTTGGCAATAAGAACTCCTGATATGCGGCGGTCCATATCTCCTTTATACGGCTGGTATTCCTTCAAACGATGCGCCATAATGGCTTCACCGGCTGTAGCTGTAAGTACGTTGTTACGCAGACCCATAATACCACGTGAAGGAATTTCGAATTCCAAACGCGTGAGATCATTCTTCGCCTCCATAACGAGTAATTCGCCTTTACGTTTTGTAACCAATTCTATGACTTTCCCTGCACTCTCTTCAGGGACGTCTACAGTTAATTCTTCGATAGGTTCGTGCTTCTTGCCCTCTATTTCTTTGAAAATCACCTGAGGCATCCCCAATTGCAATTCGTAGCCTTCGCGACGCATCGTTTCAATCAAGATCCCCAAATGGAGGATACCGCGACCATGGACAATGAATTGGTCTGCAGCACCAGTGTCTTCAACTTTTAGCGCTAAATTTTTCTCGGTTTCCAACTGCAAACGTTCGCGAATCTTTTGTGAAGTCACGTGCTTACCTTCTTTTCCGAAAAACGGAGAGTTATTGATCGAAAACAACATGCTCATGGTCGGCTTGTCTATCTCCATTGTAGGTAAGGCTTCTGGCATTTCAGGATCTGCAATCGTATCGCCAATCTCGAATCCATCAATACCATTCACCGCTACGATTTCACCAGCAATGGCTTCATTCGTTTTAGATTTTCCTAGCCCCTCGAACGTCATCAATTCTTTGATGCGTGCTTTTTTTACACTGCCGTCTCTGCGACATAATGCGATGGGCATATTCTCTGTAACTTTTCCACGAGTAACACGACCAATAGCAATACGGCCTGTAAATGAACTAAAGTCCAGTGATGTGATTTGCATTTGCAATGGACCTTCTGATACTGCGGGCGCAGGAATGGTCTCAACAATCGTATCAAGAAGATACGTAATGTCTTCTGTCTTCGTCTGCCAATCCGGTCCCATCCACTTCTCTTTTCCTGAACCGTAAACGGTCACAAAATCCAGTTGCTCTTCTGTAGCATCGAGGTTAAAGAACAGCTCGAAAACTTGATCGTGCACTAAATCTGGAGTACAGTTGGGCTTATCGACTTTATTGATGACTACAATAGGCGTCTTTCCTAAGGACAATGCTTTTTGAAGAACGAAACGCGTCTGTGGCATCGGACCTTCAAAAGCATCCACTAAAAGAATTACTCCATCGGCCATATTCAATACACGCTCAACCTCACCACCAAAGTCGCTGTGCCCCGGTGTGTCGATAATGTTAATCTTCGTATCCTTCCAACGAATACTAACGTTTTTAGACAATATGGTAATCCCGCGCTCCCGCTCTAGATCGTTGTTGTCTAATAATAGATCGTCAACCTGTTGGTTGTCACGGAAAAGCTTCGCAGTGTGAAGCATGTTGTCTACCAAGGTGGTTTTACCGTGATCGACGTGGGCTATAATAGCAATGTTGCGCAAGTTCATGTGCCGAAAATTATTAAGGCGCAAAAGTAGACTCTTTTGGGGTCGTAGACTAACTTATTAAGGAGCAGTTTTTACTAACCTAACCCCCTTAATTATGAAAAGCCTACCTCAACCGGTGCCTGCAGGGCGCTGCGCAATGTTTTTATGCCTCATTTTCTTTAGTGTGACGCAGTCTTTATCCGCTCAAAATGAGCGTGATACATCAGTTTTTGTGGATAAGTCAGATCCTTTAACAATCTTGGAAGACCCCGCTTTTGATCGATTGAATAATTTGGACGAACAGCAGAATTCAGCAGTTTTCCCTCCTGGTTTTTTCAATGATAAGAATGAAAAGAGCGAACAATTGCGATTTCAACGCCCTCCCGGTCAGCAACAAAAAGTGGTTTTCGATTTTCAAACCTCAGGTAAATATTCAGCTGTGTACTCTTGCCAATTGATCATTGATTCGACCTTCCAAACTACAATAATGAGCTGCTGCGATGTCGTTTCACCTACGTCCATGTTGTCTCCGCACATCGCCATTCGAAAGGCAGGCGTAAACTTGAGGGTCGCCGCATATCCATTGAGTTCCTATTATCCCATTGTCGCTTACGGCGATGGGACACTTTATGCCACCGGCAGTGCTGGTTTTTTCTTTTTACCGCCAAACCTTTACTCTAGTAGTCAGCCTCTACGCCTTAAAGGCTCGGGACCTCACAAGGTGTATTGGTTAGGCGAAGAGCATCCGGACAGTTATACGGATCTGCCCAACGCGGAGGAAACTGATTTGGAGGATACAACGGTTCGATTTATTTCAGGTAAATGGCAACGTCGAATTAGGCTGAAGTAATGTAAAGAATTCCTTATGTTGCATGCTCAATACGCAGCTATGTACAGTACACCTTGGATGAGCGATATTGTGGTAGGAACCATGCGGTGGGGAATCTGGGATGCCAAATTTACCACAGCGCAATATGAGGCCATGATTGATAAGTCGATGAGCTTAGGAATGAGCACTTTCGACCATGCAGATATTTACGGTGATCATACCACAGAAGCTGAGTTTGGCGCTGCATTGAAGTTGCATCCAGAGTGGCGTTCGCAAATAGAATTGGTGAGCAAATGTGGTATTATTCGAGTGTGCGATCAGAAACCTGAGCATTACATCAAAGCGTATGATTTTACCAAGTCACATATTTTAAAGAGTGCTGAGGACAGTCTTCGAAATCTACAAACCGATTACCTCGACGTGATGCTCTTGCACCGTCCGGATCTTTTGATGGATCCCGATGAAGTAGCGGAAGCCTTTGAATTGCTTTACACTAGCGGAAAGGTTAGAAGCTTCGGTGTGAGCAATTTCACACCGTCACAAGTCAAATTACTTCAGAGCACGGTTCCAGTTGGAGTACATCAGCTGGAGGTTTCTGTAAATGAAGTCAGTGCTTTTAATGATGGAAGGTTGGATCAATGCGCGTTAGATGGAATAGTACCCATGGCATGGTCCCCGTTAGGCGGTGGAACGTTACCAAACGAGATGTTAACAGTATTAGAGCCGCTGGCAACAGCATTTGAGGTCACACCGCAAGCTATTGCTTTGGCCTGGCTATTACAGCACCCTGCAGGTATTCTGCCCGTAGTGGGAACGACGAAGTCGGAAAACTTGGAGGCTGCGCAAAAGGCACTTAATATTAAATTAGACCGTCAACAATGGTATACCATTTACCAGGCGGCAACAGGAACTACACTACCCTAATATGGAGGTAAATGAAAATTTAGCACTTAGTGCTGCGAATTATGAAAACCACGTAGGGCTGAAATTTCAGCTTTACAATAGTCTTTTCTTGACCTTGCCACTGGACGGTATTAAAAATACTGGAATTTTTATTCCTGTGTTGAATGAATTCTGCCTGGCAAAATTGGCAGAAGGGCACAGCCCAGTTCAAATTATAGCTCAGTTTTTTGAGGAGTACAAGGACGGTGAAAATAGAGCGGAGCAAATCGATTTCTTATTCAAAGTGATTCAATACATAGAGCGCCAAGTAGTCCTTGTAGATGCGCTTGAAGATGCTGCCTATGGAGCCCTTAACAACCTGTCAGGTAAGGGTTCTTTGAGTGAGTTCATGATGCGAATGGAGCGCGCTGGAAATTTAGAAGACTTGATGAATAGACTCCAAGACTTCTCTATTCGTCCAGTGCTTACGGCTCACCCAACACAGTTTTATCCTGGCCGAGTTTTAGCGATTATCACAGATCTAACGGATGCCATTCAAGAAAACGACCTCGGGGCCATTCGTATGTATTTGAAGCAATTGGGTAAGACGCCGTTTTTACAAAAAGCGAAACCTACTCCCTATGATGAGGCAATCAATCTGATTTGGTACCTGCAGAATGTTTTTTACAAAAGTGCCGGGGACATCACGGCCGCGATGCGCCGGTCCTTGCCGAACTGGGACGGTACATTAAACCTAATTAATTTAGGCTTCTGGCCTGGTGGGGATCGCGATGGAAACCCCTTCGTTTCCGTAGATACTACATTACAGGTCGCAAGCAGACTTCGAGACGTGCTGTTACAATGCTACTACCAAGATTTACGAAATTTGAGAAGGCGAATTTCTTTTTCCGGTGTCTACGAAGATTTAATGGCCATTGAAAAAATGGTGTTACGCTGCATTCGCCATCAGGATGAATGGGACTTTAAAATATTCCGTTCGTCGCTACATAAAGTGTTGAACGACTTGCATGAGCAGCACGACAGTATTTTCGTGGAGCTGGTGGAAGAGCTTTTAGATCGCGTCGCTTTATTCGGTTCTCATTTTGCGAGCATTGATGTTCGACAAGACAGTCGTGAAATCAAACGCGCTTTCGACGCTTTAGCGGAACAATTAGAATTGGAGGTTCCGACTACCCCAGAAGAACTTTTCGCACTAGATGGGCATTGGGATGGCACACTTACAGGCGATGATCGAGTTGACGATACACTCCAAAGTTTTAGGGTCATACGCGAGATTCAAGCAAAGAACGGTCCGAAGGGTGCACACCGATATATCATTTCTAATTGTCGAGGTGCCATGGATGTGGCGCGTGTGACCGCACTGGCCCGTTGGACGGCCTTTGGGGATGAAAAAATTAGTGTAGATATCGTACCCCTGTTTGAAACTATCGATGATTTGGTCGGGGCAGGCGCCAGTATGAATACCTTATATTCTGAATCCAATTATCGTCGCCACTTAACCCAAAGGGGCAACAAGCAAACTATTATGCTTGGTTTCTCCGATGGAACCAAGGATGGTGGCTACATGAGTGCGAATTGGAATATCTATCGCGCGAAAGAAAACCTCACGCGAATTTCTAAGTTGAACGACATTGATGTGGTATTCTTTGACGGCAGAGGCGGACCGCCAGCGCGTGGTGGTGGTAATACGCATAATTTTTATGCCTCTCTAGGACAGCAGATTGCTTCCTCAGAGATTCAATTGACCGTTCAAGGACAAACCATCTCAAGCAACTTTGGTACCTCAGAAAGTGCGCAGTTTAATATGGAACAACTCATTACTGCGGGCTTAGAAAATTTATTACTTGATGATGATTCTAAAATTCTTCAGCCGAATGAACGTCAGTTGCTCGAAGAGCTCAGTGATATCAGCCTGAAGTATTATTCTGAGCTTAAAGAGGATACATTGTTCACGGAGTTCTTAGAAGAAATGAGTCCGTTAAAATATTACGGTCAAGCAAACATAGGATCAAGACCATCAAAGCGTGGACAAGCTAAAAAACTGGAGTTGGATGATCTCCGTGCTATACCTTTTGTGGGCGCCTGGTCACAACTTAAAATGAATATCCCCGGTTTCTATGGCCTGGGTAAGGCTTTGCAAGAGATTAGTGAAGCCGGACGATTGCATGAAGTGCAGGCACTTTACCGCCAGAGCAAGTTCTTTAGAACGTTGGTAGAAAATTCTATGCAAAGTATGTGTAAGACGTTCTTCCCATTAACGGCTTATATGGCTAGTGATATAAAGTTTGGGAAGTTCTGGACCTCACTGAACGAGGAATTTGAGCGCACACAGCAGTGGGTATTAAAGATTTCTGGTCAAGCGGAGCTTTTGAGTAACAACCCTGGCATAAAGGCCTCTATTGCATTACGTGAGAATATTGTGTTGCCGCTTCTAGTTATACAGCAGTACGCACTCATCACCTTGCGTGAAGAATCTTTAAGTGAAGCAGACCGTGCCATTTTTGAGAAAATGGTTGTGCGTTCGCTCTATGGAAATATCAATGCATCTCGAAATAGCGCGTAGCGCAAAATTTTGCAACGAGCATAAAAAAGGCGCCCTACGGGGCGCCTTTTTTAATTCTGAAATTTCAGATCGTATCGCCAGCCGGCGTATATCTGACGACCCATGATAGGACCCCAGACAATCGAGGCGTCAAAACCACCATCAAAAGGAAGATTCCCGCCAACAATAGGATCAAGCTGACGCACATTCAAGGCGTTTTGAATCCCGATGTAGAATTGTCCGAAGGCGCGGCTTTCTTTGCTGATTTGACCGTTGAGCATGGTGAATGCCGGGCTTCTCTTTGCATAACCGACGAGCGGTAAGCGCTGTGAACTGTTGTATGTCGCATTCAGCTCAATACCCATTCCTTTTCTACCTGAGTAGCTGGCACCAACATAAACCAGGTGAGGCACGTTGAGAATGACTTCTTCTAACTTAAAATAGTCCTCAATAGCTCCAGATGCATAATACGCTGTAAGGTCGCGCTGTTTTACATCCTGATAACGGTAGGATGCCTTTATCATCGTTCTATGGAACAGCTCATATTGCCCTCCAACCTGGGCCGAAATGGAGTAGGGGCTGTAAAGAATACGCTCTTGCACATTCGGATAAGAACCACCGGGTGATCCTATCAGTAAGGTATCCGTACTGCCGTCAAAATCGAAGACCACTTTATTCGCAAATTGGGTATAGAATACATCAGCATACCATTGCATTTCTTTGAACAGAACATCTTTAGACCAATTTACTCCTATACCATACGTATTTGATGTTTCAATAGGTGGGGTAATCTGACCGCTTCGATTACCTAGAAATACTGCCGTACGGTCGTTGGCCATATAACCCATATACTCTGCCCCTAAGGTTGCAATTCTCCAAGATCTACTTGCCTGCCCTCGAAATGCCCATGGACCAGAGTTGTACTTCAAATGTAATCTAGGAACATAGAAAGGAAGATAGTTCCTAAGGACATCAATGCGTTGCCCCAGAATCATACTGAATCCTTCACCGTCGGGCGAATTAACATAACTGTACTCGCCATAAACCCCCGTACATAATCCATCATAGCTACCGTCATTTCCCCACATTTCTTGGCTTATGGAAAAACTATTGGCATCAAGACCGCCTTTAAGGGTATGTCGCGTATCAAAAATATTATCCTGAAAAATAAGGTTGCCGTACAGTCGTCGCTCTTTTCCCGTAAAAATTCGATTACCGAAATAGCTGTCCAGATCCTGATAAACAGCACTTAGTTGTGTTCCAATACTGCGGTTGATGCCGCCGTTAAGAAAATAGCCACGCTTCGCCCAAAGTTCGTATCTATTAGTTTGCAGCTCGTGCGACCAGATAGGATCCAATGTCGGTGTACCGTAAAGCTTACTGCCTCCAATATTGTCAATACTGCTGGCTTTCACACCAAACTGAGCCTCAGAATTAGCGCCTTGGTGTTTCCACGCATTCTGAATTAAAATGTGATTGGATAAGGGTGCATCGAGGTAACCGTCGTCATTTGCGTCCCAGCGAAAGAGTTGTTGTCTTCCGTGTACCATAATATTAGACGACCATTTTGCGCTTTGTTTCCAGGTATAAATGGCGTTTTGTTCGATACGTCCAGGTCCGGCAAAAAGATTGAAATGCGCTTTTTCTTTGGTAAAGCTGGGACGCAATTCATAATTGATTTGACCGCTTATCGCCGCGGCGCCATTCACCAAACTGCCAGGACCTTTCGTTAGTTGAATACTTTGTATCCAAGCACCGGGAATTAAAGCCAAACCTAGTACTGAAGAAAGGCCGCCCATAGTTTGGAGATTGCCACGAGTATATAGAGCGTAGGGTCCTTCTAGACCTAAGAGTCGAATCTGCCGTGTTCCAGTTACGGCATCCGTAAACGAAGCTGAGATGGAAGCGTTCGTTTCAAAACTTTCGCTGAGGTCACAACACGCGGCCTTACGAAGCTCAACCTCAGATATCAACTCTTGTGAAAGGACTGATTTTTTAGAGAGTCGAACTCCGGGGTCTCTATCTATTTCAACTTCATCAAGTGTTTCGAACATCTGAATACTAGATGTGTCAACCTGAGCAAAAGCCGAGAAGGCCAGCAGAAGTGCTAAGCCTATGGATTTTAAATGAGTGTTCATCTAAAGCTGTTGTTCACTCTCGTCAGACGAATCCTTGACACTCGTTTCAACAGGTGTGCATAGAGGCTGCTCATCCAAACCGTGCTTAGCCCTTTGGTCCGGATCTCTGAAACGACAACAACCGTGTACGTTCGCATACTGTTCGTCAGATGCAGGATGATCTTTAACATCATGGCCTACTTCATTGATGGCGGCAACGATATCAGATTGCTCCACCTTAGAACTATTATAGATGAGGTCCAACATGTGGGTCTCCTGACTCCAGTCGGCTTTTTTAACGCCTTGAATGTAAGCCGCGTTTTCAATACGCTTTTCACACATGCCGCAAAGACCGTCGACTTCTATAGAAACGGAACTAAATTTTGACTGCCCGTTAAGGCTAATTGCACTTAAAAGTGCTAATGAGAATACAAATGATTTCATGATACTGCTAATGGTTAAGATTGATTTTCATTGAGGCAAACGACATCAATGGTCAATCGTAAAATTGCAGCTTTCGATATTTCAAATAGATTGGCGGACCGTTGTCAAAAACTAGATGCGACGAACTATATATGGGAATGGCATATTCAATATAGGGTGTAGCTCTGGCAGTCGCTAATAGCTCATAATTAAAGCTATTGTGAAACTCAATGTTGGTTGCGGTTTCGTCTAATTGAGTGAACGTTGTTTCACAACAATCTTCAGAATCTAGAGATTTTTCAGTGGTGCTGCATGGTGTCTTCTGCGGAGCATGACAACATACCGGCGCCTCTTT
>Ga0206682_10001656_pt1 | contig 21624 bp, 26 predicted proteins | sample M240m12015metaG_FD_155444 | JGI IMG/M metagenome (GOLD analysis project Ga0206682, IMG submission 155444) | Ammonia-oxidizing marine archaeal communities from Monterey Bay, California, United States - M2 40m 12015 | ecosystem: Environmental > Aquatic > Marine > Intertidal zone | place: USA...
TATCACCTTCATTTAGTAAAAAAACAACGGGTAGTTATACTACACAAAAATTCTCCAGCGAGGAATCGAACCTCGAGTATAGGTGTCAAAGACCCATGTGTTACCATTACACTACTAGAGAGAGTACCGATGAGGAGATATTCCAATAGCATTACCCGGGCTCAAATTAAGATTTTAATGGTGTACTTCCATTGCCCTAATTTTTGAAAGATGAGCCAGACAAAAAAATGTAGCCGCTGCAAAAAGCAGAAAGAACACTCAAAATTTCATAAATCAAAAGCCGATCCTCAAGGGCTGAACCACCGGTGCAAAGAGTGCGTAAAAGCAGTAAATAAAAAGAGACGTACAAATCCTGCAAAACGTAAGCAAGATGAAGCTCATGCACAAACCGATGCTGCGAAAAACAAGCGACGCATGAGGGTAAAGAAGCTTCGAGCCACTGATCGTGGTAAACTGAAATTTAAACTTGAAAGATGTTTAAGAGATTTTAAACTTGGTATTGATTCACCTGCAAACCGAACGCTTATAGGTTGCACTCTCAGAGAGTTTCGCGCACATATTGAAAGTCTAATGGAACCGTGGATGGATTGGGATAGCAATTACGGAGCAAACACAGGCAAGTACAACACAACTTGGAACTTTGACCACATAGTGCCTTACGACGCATTTAAAACTTACGAGGAGCTCAACAGTTATCAAAAAACTGTCTGTTGGTTTAAAAACGTTCGCCCTCTATGTGCAAAAAAAAATAGGTTGGAACATAACGCATGGACACAGCAAGGCAAAGACGCGCTTATTGAACGATACTCTAAAGAGCACATTTAGTTACCATCGGTGAGATTTGAACTCACGCGTGCGTTTCCACACACTACCACTTGAGGATAGCGCCTTAAACCAGACTCGGCCACGATGGTGATGCCAGTGAGGTGATTCGAACACCTGCGCAAATGAATGCAGTCGCTCTTAAGGCGACCTCCTTAACCAAACTCGGACACACTGGCGTGCGTACTCACTACGGGGATTGAACCCCTGTAAAATGTAAAGAATGGCATTGGTGAGTAATATGACATGACCAATAGAACCAAAAATTAATAACTTACGTGACCTTCTGCTCATAAGACAAATGCTCTACCACTAAGCTAAGCGAGTAAGCTACAAAAACGGGTATTGAACTTATAGTTAGTTTTTTTGTTTTATTTTTATTGTATTTTGTTGTATTGTGCCTATAACGTAGTACAGCAACGTACTCCACTTTTGTTATTTTCCCCCCTCTAAATACCGTCTTTCCCACTCCTCCGGAATGTAAGTCAGCTCATTTGTTTCCGGCTCCATTTGCAAAGCAGTCCTCTGTACTTATACCTACTGCATGAAAATCTCAATGAGGTTTTTCATAGGAAAGTTAATTTTTTGGTTCCCTGAATAATGCGCTTCTGCGTAGATCAGCCCAGTTGTTGCATGCTCCACAAAACGCTTAATCTCGCTCAAATCGTCAAAATTGTAAACTTTCTTTACGTACGCGTTAAGCAAAACTGTGTTATTCTGCAGAATTTTCTCCTTCCCACAAGTTGCTTTTCCATACACAATAATGCACTTGTCATCTGCTTCTGCACGGAAAACACGCTTGGTCACAGAGTACTGCTGCAAATCAGCAACCGCTTTCGCGAGTCTCTCCGCAGAAAGCATTTACTTGCTATCAACTCTTTTTATAGCCCAGTTTTTCACTTGTGAAACGCGCGGCAATCCTTTAAAAACCACAATTGGACCTTTCGTCGGGTGAACTGAATGAATGCGCGCGCGTCCGTATTCGAATTCGAGAAACTCAAGAGCCTCACGTAATGTCCCTTTGTAGTTGATACTAAGTTTCTGATTTGAAAAAAGAAAATTTATGTGCATTTGTTTTTTTTTATATTATTAACAGTAGAAAAAGTACACCATTTAATTGATTTTTTTTGCGGCGGTTATCACAATCACCGAGAGCCACGTTGGCATAGCCCAGTTTCCGTTGTGTCTCTGCACTATACGCGTTCTCTCGCCCTTCCGATGAGTCCACCCGTACGTCGTTCTGTCTCGTAATAAGTAAAACTCACCCAGGTACCCAGAAACGAAAACGTTTTCCGTATAAAAAGTTTCTGCGTTCTTGTCCTCGTCGCAGTACTTTATCTGCCACACTCCGACGCTTGGGAAATCTGCTGGGAAACTCATTTTTGTTTGTATTTATGTTCAGACAAAAAGTCTACCGTATTATTTGCAGAGAATGCCAATAACTATCATCATCGCGGAATAGATCGGCAGCAGTATAAAACCGCATGATAGAATCTTATATGGTAAAAATGTAAAGAGACGGAAAGTTTTGAAGAGACAGTCTTGCGCTTCGCGCTCAGCAATGTTTCTCTTGCTTTCGTCACGGGTTACAAATACGGTATCGTAAAGCACCACCGCTTCTTCGAGTGAGTACCGGAAAAAAAGCTCTTCGTACTGATTATCCAAGTTCATAAGAAAATCAAGCGCTAATGAGTTAAATAACGCGTCGAGCAGGTTCTCGCTTACAAATACTATGTATAGATTTGCTATGTAAACAAATAGCGTAAACACGTGCTCTTGAAACGTATCCAGTATAGTTACCACAGAACTTCCACAGGGTCTTTTCGTATGCTTTGTTCTGTCGCGTATCTGATCGTAGACAAAGAAGGAGTGCACAAAATAAACCATTCCAATTGCGGTCATAAGTAATTTGTGCTCGACAGCAGAACTTTGGCACGTGAAAGGGCTTTTCAAGTTGTGAATGACAATTGCAGCAAGCATGAGCCACTGTGCTACAAATATGAAGACTGGTAGCAAGAACTGCTTTCCGAACACGTGCGAGCACTCCCTTCCGCTTTCGTGCTCCAGCAGGTGCACCATCAATCCGAACATCCCAAAACGAGGGCTCCGTAGAACACATTCGCGCTTTTCTTCTGGCGTAAGATCATCTGCTTTACCAACTGGAATGACTTTTGTGCTTTTTTTTTCTGAAAGCGCCTTTGTCACCGAAAGCATTTTTCAGCATGAGAACGTGTAAATACGTTGTATATAAATTTACAAGATGTCACACCAATGGAGGTGCTATATCTGGCGTACGCTGTGTATGGGTTTACCTTTGCGTTTATAAGCTTGTCCGTGCAGTACGAATTAGTTAACACATTCGAATACGACGCCTCTGCACTTGCATTCGCTTGGAGTTGCATTTCCGCACCGTGGACGGTCAAACCGCTTTACGGATACATCTCAGACAAGGCAGGGCGCAGAATCAGTATCTCCATCGGAGCGTTTGCAGCTGCTGTTTTTTTGCTGGTCCTAGCTCAAAGCGGCACTAATCCAGTTTTTTTTATGATGCTCATTAGTCTTTCAATCTGTTTTGCAGACGTCGCAAGTGATTCTATTGTTGTAACGCGCACAAAGACACATGGTAAAGCTGTTCAGACAAACTGCTGGTCTGCACGTACCTTTGGAAGCATGATTGGCACCGGATGTTCTGGCATTTGCTACGAATGGATGGGATACAGCAACGTACTGCGTGTGGCATGTGCTGGACCGTTTATTCTTTCTGTGCTTATATGGGAGATCCAGGAACCTGTCATTCAGAAGTCAAGTGTGAAACTAGCACTTAAGTCAGTCTATAATATGAGGCACCCTATTCTAATAGCCATTTTCTTTGGATTAATACCAGAAATGTCAACTGCAATGTTCCCTACAATTAAGCAAAAACTAGATCCTGTAGAGATAAGCCTAGTAAGCGTTTGTGGAAGCTTTACCGCTTGTTTCGTTGCTTTTTTTTATCAATATACAGACAATCTCTTTAGAACTCCACTTAAAATTGCTGTAATTCTGAGCATGTTCGCTGGCATATTAGCCTTTATCACATACTCTGGTTCAAATCCGCTAGCGAGTGAAATCTGCAGGAGCGTAGTTGGTGGGGTTGACGGGATGCTAATTGTGCTCCCGCTTGTCACTAAGGCGGCAGAACTCAGCTCGAACGGGTCAGAGGGCGTGTCGTATGCCCTTTTTGTGAGCATTATGAATTTGTCTGGCGTGTTAGGTGAGCTGCTTGAAGGCGCAATGTTGGGGGTAGTGCGGGATATTGGAGTTTTTTTAATATGCGCAACTGTTTGGAGCTGGATTCCGCTTCTTGTAATCTGATTTTGTGGTGTACTTCAAAAAGTCTATTTTTTTTAGAAAAAAAATGTCAGCCCCAGCCCCCATGAACCGCAGTATTTCAAGTGTCGAACCAATCACTCAGCCTGACACTCAGAGCGACAGTGAGAGCGACAGTGACACAGAAGATTTCTCAGATGCGCCAGATATGACTGAGTTTTTGACTGCTAAGAACGCACTGCAACAAATGAATGCAGAACGCAAAGACCACCTCGACACCATGAAACGCAAAAGGGACGAGCTGGAAGATTACATGATCTCAAAGGAAACTAAGCTTCTGCGTCTTGACGGAATGATAGTGCAGATGAAAAAAAGCAAGAAACTTTCTTGGTCAGAAAAAGCGCTTCGCGAGCATGTTGACTCCGACGGAAAAATCGATTTGGACATTTACAAAAGCAACCAGACCCAGCTGGTGGAGAAAATGACCATAAAATTTAACTGATATAAATAACAAAAAAAAATTAAAGAAATGGCGCGAATGCTTGCAATCACATCAGGAGGCGATCACTCCGCTTATGTGCTCGGAATGCTAAAAGGCGTCTTTGGTAATTGCCCAGAGTACACTGAGTGGGATAAAATAGTAGGCATAAGTGCAGGCGCCCTAATTGGGAGCTCACTTGCAGGGATTGAAAAGGATGATCGATCAGGTTTTATAAAAAAAATTAATCATCTAATGAATTCTCATTTAAATTTCGCAGAGTCTTGGACGCCACTTGGAGCTGTAGCTAATATAGCAAAAGCTTTTTTTTGGCACAAATCTCTTTTCAGAGCACCTATTCAGGAAATTATAAAACCTGAATGGAGCAACCGTTTTAAAAGACAATTGTTCGTAGGAGCATTTAATAAGTCGCGCGGTCTCTACGAGACGTTTGGACCAAACCCAAATATCATGCAGGTTGCAGCAAGTGCGAGCGTTCCTGTTGTTTTCCCATCTGTAAAAATAAATGGCATGAATTACGAGGACGGAGCCGTCTCTCATATAATTCCAGTCAAAGAAATTAAAAAACAATGGACAGAGGGTAGTTTAGATCTTATGCTATGTTACCCTACTTCATACAGTGAGTTCTTGAAGACATCTGACTATGAATCAAGATTCGCGTTGGTTGGATCTGCCTGGCACGCTGTGACTGAAAGTACTTGGGTAACATATAATCAGGATTTGGATACGCTGGCAGATATTTGCGGACAGGATATTCGTGGCGGCGGTGTTTTCACAGTAGGGCAAAAAACGATTCGGGTCTACGTGCCAAAAAAAGGTCAGTTCGTAGACTTCACTAGTAGAAACTTTAGTGCATTACATAGCATGCATCAGCATGGGGAGAATATTGCCAGAAAAATTTTAAATATGTAATTTTTAATAAAATCTTTACCCTATTAAGGGGCTCCTTTTTTTAAAAAGCAGTTATGCTCCCCATTTTGGTCTCTGTCTTTGCGACTTTGCCTGTTTTTAAGCCTGCAGACAGTTTTGAACCAGAATGGCTCGTTCCTGCAGACCCCACATTTACCGGCGGAGCCAATTACGTGATCTTAAACCTAATTAACGGAAAAAGATATGAGGGTGAAACTGTCAATTTCAAAGACAGATACAAATCACACATAAAAACTATGAAAAACAAAAATATAAAAGGGCACGACAAGTATCTGTATCGAGCGATGCGTTACTACGGAATTAAAAATTTTCGGTTCTATTTTCGCCGAACTTTTGTGTTTGAGGGGAGGGAGAAATTAAGCAACATCGAAAAAAGAGCGTTTAATAAAAAATTCAAAGACGAGTGTCTCTACCCCTGCGAAACGTACTGGATTCGGCGTTTGGGGTTAATGGACCGCTCTAGAGGCTACAATCGGAAAGAAAGTGGCAGAGGAGGGGCTGGGCACGTGTGGACAGCCGCAGAAAAGGCAAAAGCAAGCGCGGCACAGATGGGAAAAGGCACCAAACCCGTGACCCGCTGTGAGATCCTGGAAGACGGTGAAACGCACCAAAAAGTCAGGCTGACCCGTTACGAGTCTGTAATTGCCGCGGAAAGAGCTAACCCGGGAGCGGGTCACGCAAATATATCCAAGTGCTGTACAAAGAAGAAGAAATCCGCCGGTGGTTACCTCTGGTGGCATTGCAAGGAAGATGATATCTACGACAAGGAGATTATTGTGCCGTGGGTGGGGGATATGCCGCATGTGCACGTTCGATCAGCAATCATTTCTAAGCTCAAGCTTGCAGAAGGGTATCTCGAGCAGTGGCACAGAAGCATGCTTGAAGCGGGGAGCACCCTCTCAACCGCGGAGAAAAAAGTCTCTTTCAAACACATTTCCAGGTGCTGCAATGGTAAGCGGAAGACACACCAAGGCTACCAGTTCCGCCGGGTGACGACTGAGAAGAAAGAGGACTTTCCTGATGGGAAACGTATAGTAAATTCAAAGAAAAGAAAACGTAATTAATCTACTAACACTTCCACCTTTTTCGAGCTGCTTTTCCGCGGGGGCCTTTCCATCCTCGGGAGCGTGCACAGAATGACTTCTTACGCCCTGCTGCTTTTTTTGTTTTGGGATTTGGCGCCGGCGCTTTCAATTTCGAACCAGTTGCTCGATTGTATTTTGCACGCCCCTTTGCCGTTAGACCCCCGCCTCGAGCCACGCTTAACTTTTCTCCTCTACCAACTGACAAACTAGTTTTTTTTGTCATTTTATATTTTTTCCAAGCTATTTATATGTATAAATAAAAGAGTATAAACTTTTAACTTTCATTACATAAATGCCTAAGAAAACAAAACCAAAGACAAAGCCCAAAAAAACCAAAGGAACAAAAAAAAGTACAAAAAAAAGTGGTGGGCGCTGCTGGGGAGGCTATAAGCCAACTCCTGGAAAAAAAGCATTCTCAAAGGGTTCTTGTATGAAAAAAAATTAACTAATTTGGAAACTTCTTAAACTTAAAAAAAAATATTAAAATTCTTAAGCACTACACGATTCACAAACTTCCTCCTCTATTGCATTCACTCCCACAGGGTTCACCTTTGGGCGGCTTCTAAGATAGTACATGCCCGTCTTGAGCTTCGCTTTCCACGCATAGAAAATCATTGCGTTCACTTTATTCACGGTAGGTTCCGCTAGATGCAGGTTCATGCTCTGTGACTGGCAAATAAAGGGCTGGCGACGAGCAGCGTGCTGGATCACATACTTTTGCGAAATTTCCCACACTGTTCGGAACACTTGCTTGTGCAAGTCACTGACAGGCGCATTCTGTACAGACCCGTAATTGCGCAGAAGCGAGCTCTTCACAGCTTCCCAATTGTCCACCTTCGACCGGAGCACGTGGTTTTCTACCATAAACTCACCAGAGAGCACCCGCCGGTTGTACAGGTTAGACGTACGGCAGTCCGTGCCCTCCGAATGCCCAAGGATCTGCGCCGTAGATGCGGTAGGCATGCACGCGAGCAACAGGCTGTTCCGCAACCCGTGGGTTTTAATTTCCGCCTTGAGCCCAGCCCAGTCGTGCCTTGTCGGAGTAACCCCGTAAAAATCAAACTGCAGGATGCCCTGTGAAGCTGGGCTACCCTCAAAAGTACTGTATGCCCCCTTCTCCTTTGCCAATTCGCACGAGGACTTCAGGGCGTGATAGTACATGCATTCAAAGATCGAAGCGTCTAAATCCAGTGCTTCCCGTGTCTCATAGGGGAGCATAAGCATTTGAAAAACGTCAGACAACCCCTGCACACCCACCCCCATCGGGCGATGCTTCAGATTGGAGTTCTTTGCTTCGTCTAGCGGATAGTAAGTTGTGTCAATGACCCGATCTAAATGGCGCACCACCTCCTCCACTCGCTGTCCTAGCCGGTCAAAATTAAACGTATCTTGCTCAACAAAAGAAGGCAGAGCAATGGAAGCAAGGGTGCACACGGCAACCTCATCCGGCGAAGTAAACTCACAGATTTCCGCGCACAGGTTACTCCCCTTGATAGTGCCCAGATGTTTCTGGTTTGAACAGGAGTTGACTCGATCTTTGAACATCACGTAGGGCGTACCCGTTTCTATTTGCGAACGAATAATTTTCTCCCAAAGATCCCGCGCCCGAATCCGTTTCCCAATTCCGGACTCCTCTGTAGCAATGTACCTAGAGTTAAATTCTTTCGAGTGATAATCCTGCAGGTTCAGCGTTTTGGGACAGATCAACGTCCAATGTTCGTCTTTCTGCACGCGCTCCATGAACAGGTCGGGTACCCACAGGGCAGTGAACAGATCGCGCGCCTTTGCTGCTTCGTCCCCGTGATTGGTACGAAGCTGAAGAAAAGCTTCGATATCCGGATGCCAAGGTTCAAGATACATTGCTATGCTGCCCTTTCGCCTCCTGCCCTGGTCTACGTATCGAGCTGTCTCGTTGAACACACGTAGCATCGGCACAATTCCATTACTCTGACCCATAGCTCCAGCAATGTGACTCCCACTGGATCTGATATTCGAAATACTCATTCCAATACCCCCTGCTGTCTTAGAAATCATCGCGCACTGCTTTACCGTGTCAAAAATCCCAGATATGCTATCAGACTTCATGACACCCAGAAAACAAGAGGCATACTGATTTTTTTTTGCTCCTGCATTGAACAGTGTAGGGGTTGCGTGTGTGTACTCCTTAGCGGAAAGCGCATTGTAGCAGTTGACAATTTCTTCGGTTGTATTGTACAACGAGGCTGCAACTCGCATAAGCATGTACTGTGGGCGTTCAACAAGCATGTTCAGATCGTCGCGCATTAGATAAGACCGCTGTAGCGTTTTGAGAGCAAACAAGTCGTATGAAAAATCGTTTTTGTGCTTAATAAAGCGATCTAGATCTAGTTTCTCGATTTTTTTTTGGAAATTTCGATCTAATGGAAGTGACAACATGGCTCTAGTAAAAGAAGGAGACGTCTGCTTGTGAATTTTTAGCATCTCAATTCGACCTGCAATAAGACTCTTCCCAGCAGCCTGTGCAGTATTTGCCAAATACGTGTGCAGACTATCTGAAGTGATTTCTTTCGGAAGACCAGCCACAATCGTCTCAACTAACGCTTTTTCTGGAGTTGTTTCTCCTGTATGATCCAAAAATTTGCGCAGTTTCATTTTCGAGAATGGTTCAGTCGTTCCGTTTCTTTTTTTTACTAAAAGCATCTGTGTCTAAGGAATTCTTTGAACTTATACATATCCAGAAATAATTATGTTTACCTTAATTTGTTTTTTTTTCTTACATATCTCAATTGAGAGCTCGAAAAGCATTTTTAGGCTATCCTACAAAATTAATTAAAATCACCACCTTTTTTTAACAAAACCAGAAATGCACAACTTGCAACTCAGCTGTGATCTACTTAAATCCCCTCTGAGATTCCCAAATATGGATCGTGTTGAGCTTTACCTCAACGGTTTTAATTTTGCAACCGCCACTGCTGACCGCAACCACAAGGTGTTCTACGCAAATCAGACGTTTTCAAGCGCTGCCGATCTATTCGAATCCTGTCTGGACGTCATGGAACCCAATTTAGAGATCCAACTGGAGTCTGTAAGAAAGAAAATGCAAGACCCCGCGCCTTGGTGCATAATACCAAACGATGACTAGATCCACTAATTCATACTCTACTCTGTGCACTTTTCGAAAACATCCGCAATTTCAAGTACCTCCGATGTGTTCTTGTTCAACAAACCACCAATTTTCAAATTCACATTTGCACTCTTGCAAAGGTGAGCAAAAGTTTTTAGATTCGGGTAGTTATGCGCCTCGTTAATTACAATTGTTTCGTACTGCTTATAATTAGTTAGCATCAAATTATCTAGTATGTAGATTGTTCTGCCAAACGTTTTCCACGTATAAGATGGTTCTCCAATTTTTACATGAATCATTTGGAGAATCCACACACACCTTTATAGCAGGTCAAAAAAAAATTTAAATTCATTGTATAACCTTGCAGTAGTGCTCCGAAATGGATTTTACTGGAACATCTTTTCGAACAAAATGGATAAAAAAACAAAACATTCTGCGGATTCGATTTTTTCAGCTCGAAGACAACACATTTGATCTGCTTGATATTATTCTAGACGCAGCTGTGAAACAAGGAAAATTTAGTGTTGCATGGGACTTGAGCAAACTACAAACTCTGAGCACCCTGGAATGCTTTAAAATTGTACAGCCATCTTTGCACATTAAAGACAAAATTGCTTCAAACATAATACGCTCTAGTGTAGTGACTACTGAAAGATACTCACATATTATAAATAAGCTTCTTAGATTTGTAGCTCCAACAACACCCACACATGTAGGAAGCAGCTCGGTGCAAGCAAAAAAATTCCTTGGACTATAAGCCTGCGTATTTCTACTCAAATATGTCCATAGAACATGGGTATCTCCACCTTTTGGAACAGTGTCTCTCAAACCCAGTTCGTGAAACACGAAACGCTCACTGCCACTCTTTTTTTGGTGCGTTCTTAGAACACGATCTCTCACACGGATTTCCACTTCTAACTACAAAAAAAGTTTTCTTCCGCGGCGTTCTTGAAGAGCTGGCGTGGTTTCTGCGGGGTTCTACGAACAACCAGGAGCTCATAGACCGCGGAGTGCACATCTGGGACAAAAACGCTGAGCAGTACGACCCAATCACAAAAGTTGATTGCGGAGCTATTTACGGTTTTAACTGGCGTCATTTTGGTGCAAAATATACAGACTGCCACGCAGATTACACTGACCAAGGTGTTGACCAAATCGCGTCCGTTATCAGAGGACTCAAGGAAGACCCTAACTCGCGACGCCACGTTCTGAGCGCTTGGAACCCCTCTCAACCAGCTTGTCTACCCCCGTGTCACGCAATGTACCAGTTCTACGTTGAAAATGACGGGCGGCTCTCTGTGCAGATGTATCAGCGTAGCAGTGATCTGTTTTTAGGATTACCGTTCAATATTGCAAGCACGGCTCTCCTTACCCACCTCATCGCACACGAGTGTGATCTAGGGGTGGGGCACATGCGGATTATCATTGGGGACGCTCACATTTACACGCAGCACACCGATGCGGTTCGCGAGCAGCTGGGGCGTATCCCAAAGCCGCTGCCTCAGATAAGCGTTGTCAGGGAGAAAGACAGCTTGTGGGGGCTGACAGAAGAAGACGTGACTCTACTGAATTACGATCCCGACGCAAGAATTAAAGCGGAAATGATAGCTTAAAAAAATTAAGAAATATTACAAAATTCTTCTTCTTCTTCTATTTCTGGCGTTACACCCTCTTTTTTAGGTTTCTTTCCTAACATTTTTTCCAACTCCAGAACACGCTTTTCCAACAACTCAACCCGCTTTTCCAACGGCTCGTCTGATTTAAACACTGACATTTTGCAACAACTCACGCCATAAATACTCAGTGGTCATGCACGTTCCCGAAATACAATTCCCACATTAGACACACCACAAAAATTATGCATATATCCAAAAAAAGCTCAAACGAGAAATCCAATTCCTCGGTCATAGTATTTTCACTTCTATCTCCCCCATCTTCGTACACCAGATTTCGATCTACTGTGTCCACTCACTAATCTTTTCCAACTCGCACTGGGTTTTTTCTTCTCAATGTACTTAACTTTACACGTATCACCAACAAATGCTATAATTACAGTAACCTTTTTAAATTTCACAACTGCACGTTTTATTTTCACCATTGTTTTTATTCACGCAGAAGAATTCAGACCCTATTAATTCATACTACGTATTCAAAATGACAGCTGAATTCGAGGAAATAGTTCTTAGAGCTGTGATAAATAACAGCGAAGAGTTGCATTTGGAAGCTCAGAATTATGCAAATGAGCATAATTTAACCGAAACACAAATTGACAGAGCTTGTGAAAATGTAACAAATTTTATTGGACAATATGGCATTCAATATTTTCTTCCACAAGAAACAAATGCAATTGTTAAAATTCAAGCTTTTTTTCGAAAATTGCTTGTAAGAAAAAAATTACTCCAGAACATGCAGTTCTGGGAAAGACTTGCCAAAAGTGATTGTATTGAACACATTCACAAAGCAGAGCAAATTCACACAGTGCTCTACCCTCCTAAAAAAAGACGAAAAACAGTTTAACAAGGAAAAAATTTCTCAATTGCGTAACTAACAATTACAGCAACAACACAGTCGCTCATCCAATGCCAGTTTGCAAACACAAGCTGCCATGCAATTGCAAGTGTAAGAAAATTTCTGAATTTAACTTTATAAAGAATAAGATATGCAACTGCAGTGTGACCTGAAAAAAGCATATCCGCGCAATTTCTTAAATCCCAAAAGGTGCTATCTCTACAGGGTTCGACACCGCCTGGTTGTGGCGTAATTGTAATAAACTGCGTAATTGCTTTTAAAAAAAAACACAGCGCAATGCGTTTGCCCAGCACGTTGTAATCTGGGCGGGATACCAACATAAAGAAAAAATAAATTGGCAGAAGCACTAGAATTGCCTCGTCAGCATATTCAGAGTACAAGTAAACAACATCGTGATGTGTTGGGTTTTTTAAAGCAAGTTGGTTTGTCAGGAACGCTAAAGACACGTAGAATGGTAAAACTATAGGAATCCAAAATAACCCATGCATTTTAATAAGCATTTTCCTTTTTATAGGCACCCGCTAGTGTGTTTGCAGATGCTTTCTGTGTAGTAAATAGTTTTTTTTATTCCAGGCAGAACATGATGCAGATCCCAAACTGACGCATTCATTTCCGGCATTATTACCTTTACATCTACCAGCGTGTTATCCACAAGTTTCAAAACTCGTACAATATCAGGAACTATCGGAGCCACCTCCGTAAGAACAATGACCACCATCAAACACAGAAACGTAGTTAAAGTTAGATTGCAAATGAGTAACGCTTTGTCCCACGGCATGTTTCGTGCTCGTGGCGGTAAACGCAGCATTGGAATATCCATTTTTTAAAAAGTGTTTCCACCTAAGTACTACCACGTCGCAGACGTAGTTATACGATGGGATCGTCGCTCATAATTCGATTTTTTAGAGACGGAGATAACGATTTGAGCTTCTCCAAAACGCTCGGTCCAGCACTGTTAGATGGCTTTTCTCTCTGCCTGACCCTGTTTTTCAACTGGCGCCTGCGAATACCAGGCCTTGGCTCCGGCTCCGGCTCCTGTCTAACATGGGATGGTTTGTACATACTGGCCCGCGGCGGAATGTCTCTCGGCGGAGTATCTTTCGGCGGAGCAGTCAGTTCAACTTCTGCTTCTTGAATTTGTACAACTTTAAGGGGTCTCCTGCACTTAGAAGAGAGATACAAGTAGATCCTGTACACGAAGTAGACCACCAGGAGTGGCAGAACCCCGGCGGTCCAATCCAAAAAGCTAGACACAGCAGGCGGGATTTTGCACGCTTGGTCCAAAATGTCCTTTTCTGACGCATAAGACGTATTATAATCCATTAAATGGATGTTAAAATATTCAAGAGATTCTGAAAATGCTCTATTGTCCGCTTCTATGACTTTCAAAAAAAGTGCAGATCGAATATCAGGCAGCGTTTCTGCAGTAGCTTTTTGCAGGAGACTGACGCATGTTTTACTCCTTGCAACATAATCGTCACACAAAAACTGCAAAAAAGTACGGAAAATTGCAAAAATGAATACAACGGTTTTCATTTGTGGTGTACTTACTCGACTTATACTCTTCAAAAATTAAAATGAAGTACGACATTTCGCAACTTACTCCAACCGAGCTCGAAACGCCTAAAATTCAGATCCAGAATTGCGTTGCAACTTTTAGTCTGGGTTTGAAAAACCTCAATCTCCGACAGATCTCACAGAGACTACAATACACGGATTTCAATCCACCTAAGTTTGCGGCAATGACAATTCGGATTCGGAATCCAAAAACCACAGCACTGACCTTTTCATCGGGGAATATAGTCTGTACAGGGTCTAAAAATATAGATGAGAGCCTTTTAGCGTGCAGGAAATACACACGGCTGCTCCAAGACGCGGGAATCAAAGTATCTTTCAAGGATTTTAAAATACAGAATATTGTGGCTTCGGTGAGCGTCGGGTTTCCACTTAAGCTGCAGGAACTAGCAGAATCGAATGGTCCGTATGTAAGCTACGAGGCGTCGCTCTTTCCGGGTGCAGTGCTGCGCGTGTCAAATCCAAAAGTTGTCTTTTTGCTGTTTAGATCAGGAAAAATTGTCATAACCGGTGAGTTCTGTCTCTTCTTGTTTTTTTATTTTTATTGCTTCACATCACTGACAATTTAAAAACTCTCTGCAGGCGCTAAGGACATCGCGGATATCGAGCGTGCCTTTGTGTGTGTGTACGAACCCTTTATTTTAAAATTCAGAGACACTGAGAACCTGAACACAAGTTCGAGCACGTACAGAACAGAATCAAAAAAAAGAAAGTACGATGTTTTGTAGTTCATTTTAATTTTTTTGTGGGAAGCGCATAATAATCCATCATTCGCTCCTCCCGACGGTCTCTACACACCTTAGAACTGACCCAAATTCCCATAGCAGCAAGCAGAGCCAGTCCAATCACAATCTTGTGAAGATTTGCTGTCACATCCATGTACAATACCGTGCATCTCCCGTGTCCACACACACTGAGATCAGTTGCCACGTCGTGCAAAGCTGTTACGACGGGCATCCGCCCTAAAATCTGTTCTGCATCTTCACACTTGTTGAACGAACCAAGGTGTGCCCGCAAAATAGGGTTTTGGCAGCTTTCTCCAAGAATGAAGGCAGTTGCCTGACTGTATTCCTTACTGCGGGCTTGCCAATATTTCTGGAACTGCAAGAGATGCGAAACAAAAAATGCGCCAGTAAAAAGAGACAATACTCCGTAAATTATAGCAAAAAAGTCAAGCATTGATTCTTTAGTTATTTTAATGTATAGTTATACTAAGACTTTTCCAGAGGCTCACTGCTAAAAACGCACGCTCTGCAAGTATTGCTTTTTAACCAGTTGCTTACTCAGAGCTGGAGCGGGCGCGCTTCGTGTCCGGCTCCTCGTCAGCGTCTTCAAAGTAAATCGCTGGCTTCGAAACAGCCTTGCGGGCGCGTTTCTTAGTCTCGCACAGAATAGTGACATCTTTGTCGAAAGTCATGTTTGTACCGTAGCTCATCGGAGAGGTGTAGAAGCTGCGGCGAACACGAAACTGCATCAGCGTCCCGCGTGGAATGAAATCGCCGTATTTCTTCTCGTAGTACTCACCGGTAGGAGTGCTCTTGTGGAACACAGGCGGAGTAGGAACCAGCTTGCGCTTCTTGACCACCTCCCCGTCAATGTTTTCCTCAACAGTACGCATGCCACGCACCTTGCGCTTGATCTTGAGTGCCATCTCCGTCTTTTCCTCACCATTATCGGTGAAGGTGACCTCTTTCATACCCGCGTCGTGAGCGTCCTCGAGGTAGACGTGCAGAGCAGTAGCCTCAATCTCCTCCGGCGAGTGTTTGACTTTCTTGTATGCCTCCTTGGCTTTCTTCTGGATGTCTGACTCCGAGCCAGCATCTTTTTTCTTGCGAAGTTTCGCTGTAATCTCTTCGATCGAAGCTTTCTTCAGAATCTTCAGCGCTTTTTGCTTTGCCTTAACCTTTCCAGAGCATTTGACATCCTCGTTGGTGAATGCAGCAATGAGAAGATCCTTGTGCATTTTCTCAAGAACTTCAAGCGTTTCGTGCTGATCCTGCTCCAAATTCGGCATGCCCCGCTTGACGTTTTCAAATGGAACACCCGGAATAAGCGTCATTCCGTTCACAGCTTGTTCAGGCGATTTATTGAATTTTTCCTGATCGCCGTTTGCAGAAGTGTCGCTGTAAAGCACTTGGAAAGCACACAGGCGCATGTACACCTGTAGATCACGATCAGCAATGTCAGCAACAACTTTTGGCTGCACGAGTTCGTCATCTCCGCGCTTGATTTTGCACATCCGAATCACCGTTTTGGTGTTGGGATCGAGCAGCTCATTGTGAGTGTTCGGGGTCGTTTTTTCGATGTCCATGGATTGAGCCATCATTTTTTTTCTATAAAAATGAGGGTCAGGGAAATACACCACAAATTTTATTTTTTTTGGATTTTTATTTTAGGGAGCGTATTTGGGACTCCAGGATGCGTTTTTTGGACTGTGTGCTGAATACGTTGGGCTTTTCGACTCCGGAATAACCGCTCTGCGCTTAAAACTGTTAGTTTCCACGACTGGAATTTCACAGTCAAATGACGGAAGTGGCATCCACATATCAACTCCTGCTTCTTCAGCTGGGCGTGTAATCTGATATTTTTTTTCCATCACATGATCTTTCAAAACTGTGCAGCGCTGTCCGCCTATGTTAGCCACCTTGCCAGTTAAAATGCAAGGCGAGACACCATCTACGCTATCAACTTCTTCTTTCAAAGCTGCTTCGTGCAAAACTTTGACAACTTCTTCAAAAGTGCATCTTTTCAACGCAGAGCAATTAGCTCTTTTCAAGCCATGCCGCGATAAAGGCGTCACCCGCCCGCATTGAGTCATTGCGTCAATCAGAACAAACAGGTGTCGAGCATTTATATAAATTCCGTAGTGATTTAGGATTTTGCGTAACTCAATCAATAAGCAGCTTCGTGCAGCCTCAATCCCATATGTCTGTTCCATCCTGTGAATGTTGTTTGTATAAATAGTAGTTGCGTCATCTACTACAGCTGTGATTTTCCCAAGATCCTGCAAAGTTGTCTCAACCCTACCATTAACAAATTTGCACCACTCAGCTCCCTTCACGCCTCTTTCTGGCTCGAACTCGCCAAACGCATCAATGACGATTTTGTCACTGAATTCTTGGTACGCAGCATATTCAAACATGCTCAAAATAGAGGTATCCGATCGAAGCACAAGACGCTGAGGTTCTCCCCACTTTGCATAAACTTCCGCCTTGGTCATTTCACCATCAGGAAAGTCCCAGTAGTTACCTATACTACCTGTTTCCTTCAGAAGAAGTTCCGCAATGCAGTCGTACTTTAACTCAAGCGCTTTTTTGTCCTTTACTGTGGTAAGCGGAGTTTTGGGTTTTTTTGATACCCCAAGTATTTCTTTCAGACGCGGAATGCCCAAAGTCACATTTTTACTGCCAATCCCAGCAAAATGAAACGTGTCCCGACAGGCAATTCCGTTAAGCGCACACATGTTTTTTGTGTCTTTTACGGTCAAATCGTAAACGTACCTTGTTGTTGAATCAACTGCTTCAATGCCAGTAATCCGCTCGAAGTGAGCACCAGCGTACTCTGTTGGGCTATCGCACAGTTTAGATACATTCACAGGGTCGAGCATGAGTCCCATTGGCGACAAGGTGCTCAAAATCCCCATGCCTCGGAGCATAAACGCAATGCCGTCACGCAAATAGCGCCGACAGGGAGCACACAAGTATCCCTCATCGTACGTTCCCTTCAGTTCCAAGTACGCTTTGCAAAATGCTAACCGAGACTCTGCAGATGCACTGAGCATGATATTTGGAAAGTTCCCAATCTTTTTCACCATGTAGTAAAGACGCTCTGACATGATTTTAACTTTGTCGTCTTCTTTCAGAATTGTGGCACAAAAAGGCCTAAGCATGCGCTTGATGAGTGGAAAAACATCTTTGGGAAAAAGAATAGCACCTCCACGAACACTCCCTTTTGCATAAAATGCGCCAAGAAATACGCCCAACCCGTCGAACCCGCGCTTCTCAGCCGTACTGTAAAGTAGCACTGGGACTTCCATACCGATTTGCAAATCAGCACCGTCGATTGGTGTAATTTGAGCGCTCTGCAGTACAAGAAAAGATTTAGCTCTGCTTGCAACTAGTGTTCTGCCAGATTCGAGTGTCATTTTCACAAGCTTTGCAGACCCCTTATGCTCCCGCGGAGGGTGCCTCGTTACGTGCGTAATTTCTTTCCAGCTGACCAACCCGTTGTGATCCACAGTGTAGGCTTCTAACCCAGTGACTTCAGCAACATGTGAGCCATTTTTCTCCTCGTATCCTGACTTCATGATCTCGTCAATGACTTTGCCGATGCATGCGCTTAGTGGATGTCCACGGATAACAAGCCACTCTGTGTAGTCAACGCTGTTCAGTGTGCACTGCGTCGTGCGCTCTCCAATACTCTGAGCTGCAAGTGCTCCAACGCACTCGCCTTCGCAGATGTTTGCTTTTGACAAATATTTCTCAATTTGCTGCACATACAGTTTCTGAAGTTGTGAACCCATTGTAGGCGTATGTACATTTATGAAAGCTTGCAGAAGCGGGTTCTGTGTTGAAAGAACCGGAGGGGCACCACAGGTCTGTGTCACTTTGTCATAAAAAGTCATCTGACGAGCAATGCGATGAATTGGCACTGGGAAATGATACGTCTTCTGTGTTAGCATGTTCAAATCCTCTTGACGCGCACCAGGCAGAGGTTTCACTTGTTGTGATTCGATTCTCGAAGCATCAAATCCATCTTCACCGTACAGAAAAGATATGACTTTGTCACCGTCATACACCACCCCCTGTTCTTTCACAACAACGTTTTCCAAGCATTTCATAAGCTTGCGCTCAGTGTACCCCGTTTGGGCGGTCTTGATAGCAGTGTCGATCAAGCCTTCGCGTCCAGACATGCTGTGGTTGAACATCTCGATAGGGCTTAGACCTTCGAGATAGGAATGCGCAACGAAGCCACGACTCAATGGTCCATTCTCTCCACTCGGAAAGCAAGTCGCTGTTCTGTTGCCCCACTGCTCGGGAATACGTCCTCCCTGCACGTTCATTTGACCCAAACACGCCTGCACCTGTGTGAGGTTGACAAGAGATCCTTTAGACCCGCTGTTTATCATTGCAAAAAAGTTATTCGAATCGTCCATTCCATCCATAACAGCACGTCCCATGACGTTTCTGCAATTATTAAGACGCATGTTCGGATCTTCAAGATGCTTGGCTTCCTCAAATGCTTTCTCGCGCTCTTCACGACAAATCTGCGTGGCTTCTTCTGACCGCAAAAGATCTTTTAGTCCGATGGTAAATCCCCGAACACGCAGGTACCGGTGCGCAAGCCCTTGCAAATCGTGCATGAAAGTCACACACGCGTCAGCTCCATAATCGTTATAAATAACATGCACAAGAGATCCGTTACTTTTGCCAATATGCTTTTTTGTCAATCTGCCATGCAGAAAATTGCCCTGCACAATTTCCACTTCGCCTTTAGTATACGTCAAGGGAGGCAGGATTGTGGAAATGATTTCTTTGCCAGTCAATCCAGTAGGGCACTGCGCTATCTGCATCGCCTCGTGGAGTTTCAACGACGTTTCTCCACTGAGCAGGTAAGATCCAATAAGCGCGTCTTGAATAAGCCCAATAATCGGACAGTTTCCCTGAGCAGTGATGATGTTGTGCTTCACCTGCATTATCTCCTCGGCTTCTGCGCGCGCCATAAGCGTCTGCGGCACATGCAGGTTCATCTCGTCGCCGTCAAAATCAGCATTATATGGAGATGTGCACGCTACGTTCATTCGAATGCTTGAATAAGGCAGAATCCGGACGTGATGCGCCATCAAAGAGTACTTGTGCAAAGAGGGTTGGCGATTAAACAGCACGATGTCGCCATCGACAAGATAGCGCTCAACAGTATCACCAACTTCGACGTACACTTTCTTGGAGCTGCGTGATCCATCTTTTTTTGTGACGTACTTCACTTTGTCTTCGTTTACCATATCCTGCAGTGCTTCTTTTGTGTAATCAGTCACTTTCACAGGAATAGTGAGAGTTCTAGCAACTGAGCGCGGAATTCCCACTTCAGTGAGCTTCAGCGAGTCATCACCAGTAATCACACAACGCGCAGTGAAGTTAGCCCGTTTACCCATAAGGTTTGAGCGAATACGCCCACCCTTCTTGGTGATGCGTGATTCAAGCGAAGCGTATTCCCGCTTGTTGCGCATGCGCCGGGTGGGGCCCAGTTTCTCGTGGTTAATGTAACCTGTAACTGCGTTCTGCAGTCCCTCACGCGCTTGGTTCACAATTTCTTTTGGGCGCTTGCACCGAATCACTTTTGCAAGGTGACGGTTTTTTCGAAGTACGTTTTGCAAACGATAAGTCAAATCATTTTCACCTCTCAGTTCGCCTCCAACAAACAGAGGCGGGCGCACGTGCGGAGGAGGCACTGGGATCACAGAAACAACCGGCGGATTTGGCATAAGATCAAAACATCCACTAGCAGGGAATAGTTCACCATCTTTCATAATAGAAGCTTTCTGCTTATCCCACTGAAACTTACCCTTACATTTTTTTAAATTGCGAAGCAAATGCGCAACCCAAGAAATATGATAAACTGGCTCCGTTAAGCGAATGGATCCGAAGTGTCCCGGACAACTGTGTTTTGTTTCGTTGCAAGTAGCGCATTTTCCTCCAAAAACAACACCAAGAAGGGGAGACGAAAGGTCTTCTTCGTTCTCAACTGAAATAACACTACTTTCGAGTATTGAAGCAGGCTCCCAGCAAGAAAAAGACACAGAATTTATTGAAAGTTCCATTTTTTCTTTGAGTTAATTAGCTTTACCTAAGTACACCATTTTAAAAACCAACCCCCGCCTTTGCCATCAGCCGCTGAGTAAACGTATCTTTCACTTCCTCTAGAGATGACACAAAACGAGGACCGCCTGTTGTTTTGCAGTACGCATTGTGAATAATCTCAGAAATGCGCAGATCTCCAAGAATCTCCTTATAGGGAGACACATCCCAATCCGTCAAAGTGCGTTTCTCCGTTTGATGCGTAATCCAATCGTATTTTGCACGATATATGCTCACGTTAACGTGATACACAAGCACCGGCAGTTCCATTTGGTGGACTCTTGAGACAGTTGTTGGAGAAAGAAAATCTTCAACATTCTTTCCGCGAACAAGTTCTTTGCGGTCAACGCGCATACCTGTATACTCCCAGATCGTGCGAATCGCAGCTTCATCGTCACTTTCTTCCATAGCAACAATTCCGTACATCGCGGCTGGATGAAAAACCAGATTGTCATGCATGTGACCATCTAGTTCCCAATACGTGTCTTCGTCTTTTGGAGCAGAAAAATTCTTTTTCATGTGATGCAAAACAGCACTCTGAACTTCTTTTAGCGTAAAATTTTCTTTTCCGTATCTTTTGCCAATACCTCCGTATGGCACAGGCGGCGCTTGTCCTTCAAAAAGATCAGTAAATGCTTCTCGATCTTTCTCAGATTTGAAGTAACCAAAGCTTGTAGGGTACATAAGCATGCCTTCAACAATCTTACTATCGACAACTTTAGAAGCATGCAGAAATACAGCAACACTCATTTTTGAAAAGTTATTTGCTTAAATAAGCACGTGAAGAGTACACCGCTTTTTTAAAAAAATGACGTATAAAATATTTTTTAAAAAATATATGCCCTTCTAAAAAATCAAAATGACATGTAGGCAAAAAATGACGTGTAAAATAAAAAAAAAAAAATAAATGCCCAACTA
>Ga0206682_10001657_pt1 | contig 21616 bp, 18 predicted proteins | sample M240m12015metaG_FD_155444 | JGI IMG/M metagenome (GOLD analysis project Ga0206682, IMG submission 155444) | Ammonia-oxidizing marine archaeal communities from Monterey Bay, California, United States - M2 40m 12015 | ecosystem: Environmental > Aquatic > Marine > Intertidal zone | place: USA...
TAAGACGCTATGCTAGGTAGCTATGCTAGCGAGTTTGTTTTTTTGTATATATGTGTATTAAAATGGTAAATATAAGATGGAAGTTACGATAGATGGTCAACAATTTATAAAGACAAGTTCTTGTGGCGATGGCAATTGTTTCCTGTATACACTGTTAGAGTTTATGCAGCAGCAGCGAATAGATCCATTTTTAGACATGGTTTCTATTGAACAACAAACATCAGTGCAAGTATATCGTGAATTTCTAGTAACTAATTTAGACAAATTTAATAAAATAGGATTACAAAGATTAAAAGAAGATAAGTGGAAAACGTTAAAACTAGAATTGGAAAACGACGTTAAAACTAGAAACTTGTTAGAGGAGCGAATATGGTTCCCAGCAAGCTTCTTAAAATTAATTGTTACAATTTACAAAGAAATTGATGAAGTGTATCTTGTTGAAGAAAATAATCAACGACAAAATGTATCATGGAGTCGTTTTGCTGTCGTAGATAAAGTTGCAAAACGAATGTTGGTCAGGAGCGATTTTAATGTTACAAAAGAGACGTTAATAATATTGTTTACGAAAACGTTTTACAAACGTCGTAAAGAATATACTGCGCATTATGATCTTTTAACGGCTACAACAAATGTTGTAAAAGTAACTACAGAGACACCTGAACAAAAAATGAAAAGAAAACATGAGGTACAATTTCGAAACGAAGCTTTAACGATTGAGTTAAATGCATGTTATTACGAGAAACTAAGTTTACAAAATATACTTGATAACTCAGACAACAATAGCTATGATATAAAAAAAGAAGAGATACAGAATCAAATAAACAAAGTAGAAGTAAGAATTAAACAAATTCAAAGAGAACTTCGAATGAAGCAGCAAAAATTAGACGATGAAAAGACGGTTGATTTGACATCGGAGGATGAAAGCCAGGGTTCTAATAGTCAAACGAATAGTCAACCTACAGAGAGAGATGGTGATGTAATAGTAATTGAAGACGCTATTAGTGATGACGAAGAAAAAAGTGGTAATCTTATTCAAAATCGTAGTGTAATGTCTTTATCTCGCATGAGGTTGTAGGGTACATCTTGGTAGTTGAATGTTTCTCTGCGTACACTTGCCGTGCTTCCTCTTGGTGGGCAGCATGCGTAGTACCATCGTAATGCTACGAATAGGTAGGTGATGATGATGAGTAGTGTCGCGCCGGCGACGCTAAGCAGGATGATGAGGATGTCTGCGGCTTCTCCCTGTGCGCCTTGCTCGCCTTGTATGCCGAGTGGTTGCCATAGTGAAAATTGCGATGTCGGTGCATCGTTCCTGCAAGCGATTCCTTCTGGGCATATGAGTTGGTAAGCAATTTCGTCGTAGGTAACGATGTCACCTTCGTGGTATTGCTCGGTGTCTTGCCATGTGCCTTGAAAGCTGGCTCTACCTTGTAGTCCTTGTAATCCTTGCGCCCCCTGTGCTCCGATGCCTTGCGCGCCCTGTTGACCTTGTTCCCCAGCTTTTTGTAGTAGTAGCCAGTCGTTGTCCATGCCTGGTTGTCCTTGTATGCACGTGTTTCCCGGTGTGCAAATTAAAACGTATGGTAAATTATTCCATTTGACATGATCTCCTTCGTGGTATATTTTATCCTCTTCCCATAGACCTTCCCATACTCCTTTGCCTTGCTCGCCTGTATCGCCTTTTTCTCCGCGTTCTCCTTGCATTCCCTGTTGTCCTTGTATTCCTTGGCTGCCCGTTATACCTTGGATGCCTTGGATGCCTTGGATGCCTTGATTTCCTTGATTTCCTTGGATGCCTTGGATGCCTTGGATGCCTTGATTTCCTGTTTCGCCACGTAGTCCTTGAATGCCTTGTTGTCCTTGAATCCCTTGATTTCCTTGTTGTCCTCTTAGTTTGACAAAGTCTGTGTTGGTGATTCCGTCTGGCATGCCTTGTTTGCATAATTGTCCAGGAATGCATAGGAAGGCCCATAGCTCGTAGTCCCACTGTACAATGTCTCCAGATTGGTATGTTGTTGTTTCGGACCATAGTCCTTGGTAGCTGGATCTACCTTGTGTCCCTTGTGCTCCGCTGCTTCCTGTGCTGCCTGTTATGCCTTGGACGCCTTGGACGCCTTGGATACCTTGGATGCCTTGGATGCCTTGTGATCCTGTTGCGCCTTGTGCACCAGTAGTGCCTTGAATGCCTTGTTGTCCTTGAATGCCTTGTTGTCCTTGTAGTTTTACAAAGTCTGTGTTGGTGATACCGTCTGGCATACCTTGTTTGCAAGTGAGTCCAGGTGTGCATAGGAAGGCCCATAGCTCGTTGTCCCACTGTACGATGTCACCGTTTTGGTATGTTGTTGTTTCGGACCATAGTCCTTGGTAGCTGGATCTACCTTGTGCCCCGCTGGCTCCTGTGCTGCCTGTTGCGCCTCTTTCACCTTGTTGACCTTGAGCACCAGTTGCACCGGTGATGCCTGTGCTGCCAGTTATTCCAGTAGCACCGCGTTCACCATTTATTCCAGTAACACCGCGTTCACCTTGTGTACCAGCGTTACCAGTGGCACCTTGGATACCTTGGATACCTTGGATACCTTGTTGCCCGATGGCTTCAATAAAGCCGCCTGCAATACCAGGTTCACCTTGTTGGCAGACACCTGTGTTGCTGCAGACCATGTACCATAGTTTGTTGTTCCATTTGACAAGTGTCCCTTCTGTGTAGTCATTGTTTTGGTCCCATAGTCCAGCGTAGACGCTGATGCCTTGGCTTCCTTGTGAACCAGTAGCACCACGTTCACCGGTGGCACCAGTGGCGCCCCGTTCACCTTGATTTCCTTGCACCCCTTGTTGTCCTTGTATGCCTTGTATTGGTTGCCATTCGTTGTTGTCTTCTGGGATGCCTTGGTTGCAAGCAGCTTGGCATATGAGTTGGTACATGCGGTCGACTGCATCGTTTCCTTTGTATTTTACGATGTCACCTTCTTGGTAAACGACGCCGTAAATCCATTGTCCAAGGTAAGCAGCTCTGCCGGTGGCTCCGGTGGCTCCTGTTGTGCCTGTACTTCCAGTAGCACCACGTTCACCAATACCAGTAGCGCCAGTGGCACCAGTGGCACCTGTGCTGCCTGTAGCGCCGCGTTCACCAGTACCAGTAGCGCCAGTGGCGCCTGTACTTCCAGTTTCACCACGTTCACCGATACCAGTTGCGCCAGTGGCACCTGTACTTCCAGTGTTACCACGTAATTGTAGCCAGTCGTTGTTTTGACCTGGTTCACCCTGTATGCAAGGTCCTGACAAGGAGCATACTAGTTGCCAAGGTTCGTTGTTCCATTGGACTTGATCTCCGCTGGTGTAGGTGTTACTATTAGACCATAAACCTTTCCAAGTACTTGTACCACGTTCACCTGTGGCACCAGTAGCACCTCGTTCGCCAACACCTGTAGCACCTGTAGCACCAGTGCTTCCAGTGTTACCTGTTATTCCAGTTGCACCTGTGTTACCTGTTGCACCTGTGTTTCCAGTGGCACCGCGTTCCCCTGTGGCACCAGTGTTACCTGTGCTTCCTGTAGCGCCGCGTTCACCAATACCAGTACTACCTGTGCTCCCTGTGTTTCCTGTGGCACCAGTACTTCCAGTACTTCCTGTACTACCTGTTGCACCAGTGCTGCCTGTAGCACCAGTGTTACCATGGACACGTAGTTGAAGCCAATCGTTGTTTTGTCCTGGTTCACCTTGTAGGCACGGCCCTGACAGCGAACATACCAGTTGCCATGGTTCGTTGTTCCATTGGACTTGATCTCCGCTGGTATAAGTATTGCTATTGGACCATAAACCTTTCCAAGTACTTGTACCACGTTCACCTGTGGCACCAGTAGCACCTGTGTTTCCAGTAGCACCGCGTTCCCCTGTGGCACCAGTGCTACCTGTACTTCCAGTTGCGCCTGTACTTCCAGCAACACCAGTGTTACCTGTGCTTCCTGTGGCACCAGTACTTCCAGTACTTCCTGTACTACCTGTTGCACCAGTGCTGCCTGTAGCACCAGTGTTACCATGGACACGTAGTTGAAGCCAATCGTTGTTTTGTCCTGGTTCACCTTGTAGGCACGGCCCTGACAAGGAGCATACTAGTTGCCAAGGTTCATTGTTCCATTGGACTTGATCTCCGCTGGTATAAGTATTGCTATTGGACCATAAACCTTTCCAAGTACTTGTACCACGTTCACCTGTAGCACCAGTGGCACCTGTGTTTCCAGTTACACCAGTGCTTCCTGTGGCACCAGTGCTTCCTGTAGCGCCGCGTTCACCAATACCTGTAGCACCAGTTGCGCCTGTACTTCCAGCAGCACCAGTGTTACCTGTGCTTCCTGTGGCACCTGTGCTGCCTGTAGCGCCGCGTTCACCAATACCTGTAGCACCGGTTGCGCCTGTGCTTCCTGTGGCACCAGTGTTACCAGTGTTACCAGTGGCACCAGTATTACCAGTATTACCAGTTATTCCAGTGTTACCATGGACACGTAATCGGAGCCAGTCGTTGTTTTGACCTGGTTCACCTTGTAGGCACGGCCCTGACAGCGAGCATACCAGTTGCCATGGTTCGTTGTTCCATTGAACTTGATCCCCATTTGTATAGGTAATGATATTAGACCATAAACCTTTCCAAATGCTAGCACCGCGTTCACCAGTAGCACCAGTGGCACCAGTAGCACCAGTGGCACCAGTTACCCCAGTGGCACCAGTTACCCCAGTGGCACCAGTCATACCAGTGGCACCAGTACCATTTGCACCCGTAGCACCGCGTTCACCAGTCATTCCAGTGGCACCAGTGGCACCAGTTATTCCAGTAGCACCTCGTTCCCCTGTGGCACCAGTGGCACCAGTGGCACCAGTTATTCCAGTGACACCGCGTTCACCTGTGGCACCAGTGTTACCAGTAGTACCATTTGCACCAGTGGCACCAGTAGCACCGGTTGCTCCTCGTGCGCCTGTGTTTCCAGTTGACCCTGTAGCACCGCGTTCACCAGTAGTACCATTTGCACCAGTGACACCAGTAATACCAGTCATTCCAGTGGCACCAGTCATACCAGTGGCACCAGTTATTCCAGTGACACCGCGTTCACCTGTGGCACCAGTCATACCAGTGGCACCAGTCATACCAGTAGCACCGCGTTCACCTGTGGCACCAGTGTTACCAGTAGCACCTACATCGCCTCTTGGAGTGTAGTCTCCATACCATACGGTGTGGTGTTCAATGAGTCCTTTTGGTAAGTGATAATCGTACGTCGCTGCGTCCTTGTCCCAAGTATTTCCATCGTCGTTCCAGTAGTAAGGGCAGGTGTCTTTGTTGTGTGTGATGCAGTCTGTGCAGTTGCCACTGAATACAGTTTCGCATGCAGTAAAGCCAACAAATGTTTCAACGCTGACAACGGAGTTGACAAGGCATCTGTGCGAAAAACTATTTAGGTTGTATGCAAAGGTAACGTAGTTGTGTTCTGTTGCAAACTGTTGACACGCTTCTGCTGTCATGGCCCAGTACCAGGTACCGCCTGCATTTTGGCAACTAGCTGGTGTGCCATCGTTGTAGCCAGATTCTGCATCGACGCTGCATGTTCCACCGTAGTCGTAGTCTGTAATAGATTTATCAACTTGGCATGTTTCACGCCATGTTTGTTCACATGCACCAGTTTCACACTCATGCCTTGTAACAAAGAGTCCGTTGGAGCACGGAGCTGTCCAAGTATCTGAGTTGCACGTATGCCTGTCACATTTGTAGATGGTTGTGCTGTTGGTCGGGCTGCTGTACCTAGCACAGGATGCTTCTGCATAAAGTGGATAGACGCCGTCAATGTAAACCGGAACGCAAATAGAGTGTCCTAGTTGTAGTAGACTAAGAAATAGTATAATAGGTAGTACATCTATGTGCATTCATAAATCTTAACACTATGGTTTATGTAGTATATACTCGCAGTTTTTACTTCTAGTCGCTTTCGTCATCAAAAGGATTGTTATAACCAGTTTCCTCTTCTATAGGATTACCGTCTTTATCTACGCGATCATGCTTTTCATTTATTGGTTGATTGTAAGCGTTGTGTCTACGAAGTTTTGGTGGTTTAATTGTTTTTGGATCAATTGGTTCTTTTTTAACCTGTGATAAGTGCATTAGTTGTGGTTTTTGCAGTTCAGGCCATTCTTGTTGTAACCACTGGTCCTTTGTTAATGTTATGGAAGGTGTTGGAGGGTTTGCGTCACGGAAAGCTTTGTTAACTTGTTCTTGTAAAGTAGACATGATAATATGTATTGTTAAATATATTAAGTTATTATATACGCTAAACTACCATAAATTTTGTGGTTTAGGTCGATTTAAAAAGCTTTGGTGTAAACGTTTTGCTGCACCAACACCATTTCCTTTGTTGCTTCTGTAAGCATTTAAAAGACTCTCGTTCATGTTTGATCTTGGTTTGATGCGTGAGGAGGAACCTTTTACATTAAATGCATATGGATTAGGTGTTTGTTTCACTGCTTGTGTTGTGACGTATGCTGTACTTTGTTCTACTGGTGCGGCACGTTTTTTAGAAGCTTTTTCTACAATTTGTTGTGGTGCATTGGTACTTTGTTTGATCAAGGTTTGGAATTTTAACTCCAACTCTTTGTCTTTTAAATTGTTCTCTGTTTCTTTCAACTTGATTGCTTGCTCCTTGTATTTTTTAGATGCTCTTGCAACAATTTCCATCACACGATTCATTCGTGTCGGGTCATGCTGAATCAATGGTTCTACATCGTTTTGCAAGTTTTCTTCGTTGCCAACTAAATCGTTGATGTGCTCAATGAAGGTTTGCATCAATGCTTTTCCCTTAGCTGCATCTTCCAATGCTTTCTTTTCTTTCTCTGCAGTTAATTTTTGATTGTGGTCTTTTAACTGTGCTTCTAGCGTAGCAATTTTGTCTTGCTGACCCTTTTCCTTTTCAATCAAATCTGCAAATTGTTTGTAGACCTGCTCACTCAACTCTTTCCCAGTTGGTTCAGTGCTTGATCCGCTTGGTGCTGGAGTTTCGACTTGTGGTTGTTGTTCTTGTGTGGTTTGTTCGGTGACTGCTGACATCTTGTGTTTACTTGTTGCTTGCTCGATGACAGGTTTATAGGTAACTTTATTTGTTTCGTTGTTTGTGTCACGGTGCTTGTTGCTGGTCCAAATAATGTTGCAGTTCTGGCGCCTTGGCTCCGTGCACAGCGAGACTTCCACAGGGACCTTTTCGGTCTTTCCATCTGGATACTCTCGGTGAATATGACTTAGGCTAAGCCCCGTGTAGTAGGGCGTGCCTTGCTTTCGTTTCTGAATCGCATGCTTTGCAAAGGTGCCTTCGATGGAGTTTTCATTGATGGCACCAAATACCCAAAACTGACCATCGTCGTCCTGCCACGATTTTTCAATCGTGCCAACCTTTAACTTTTCATTGTGCTCCAGTTGAATTGGAATTCCAGACAGGTTTAGCTTAGCACGCTCTTCCTTTGAAAATCGAAACGATTTGGCATTGTCATTTGCATCTTCCTTTATGTTTAACACTTTCCCGGTAAAGTATACGTTTTTGTTCTTCTGACGATTCATTTGTTTCTTTTATACAACTAGATATATAGATTTAATTTCTCCATTTATGATAAGGATCCTTTTTGTGTGCCACTCGTTGCAAAATATCTAAAAAGTTGGATCGGTAGTTGAGGTACAGCTTCAAGACGAGGCTTAGCAGGAGGCATAGCGAGGCAAACATAGTGAGACTTAACATTTTTAGAACTATATATGTCCTTACGAAACTTATATAACTTAAGAAAATGATACGAGAATCGCGTAGCATGCTAGTCCCGCTCCTAGTTGGAGCTCTCTTTTTACTACTACTCTTGCCATTCTTTGCAACGGAAACAAAAACATTTATGCACTTTCTTGCATACACGGCAATGATTTTGCCATTCTTACAAGCCGTAAAACTAAGCAAGTACCAGTTCCTTAGCCTTATCTTAGTATCTTCTATCATACACATTGTTAGTGATGCATGTAGCGAGCTTGATGCATGTGTTGCTGCTTACGAGGAAGCAAAATGGGATAGTATCGATAAGTACTTTACTAACTACGCGATGACGCACCTGCTTTTTGTCGTTGCATTCAATCTTTCGGCCGTAGAGATAGCGGTGCCAATCCTTGTGTTTATCTCGTTGCTAAGTGTTAACCTAGGCTTCCAGAGTTTATTTCTTATATTGATTGGCTTGATCTGCTTAGTCAACGGATTATTAAAATTGCAACAATACTACTTGCCAGACTTGATGGCTTTTACAATTGCTTTCTTAGTTGCTGGAATATTTTATTTTTTGGATATAGAGAAACGTCTTTTTGTGTTCTTTTATGCATTGAGTTTTGCATTTGCAACGAGTGTCAAAAAAGATCAGCAACATTTTATTCAATTTAGATTGGTGCCAGGGTATTCAAAAACGGAACGGCACGACTTAATTTAAACCTTAATATGTTTTTTAAACACATTCTCAAATATCCATGCCTTTATCAACCTTTCTTTATCTCCTTGTTTATATTTATCATTCTTCCTTAAATTATCTATTGCCCACATTGGTTGCTGGTTCTTGTACCAAAAACAGTAGCGTTGCTGCAATGGATCAAGCAAATTAAATGCTGCACATGGGACTTTGTGATCAATGTGCCATTTGTCTCTATTCTCCCACGTCATGCCATCGACAAACTGCTTTTCAAGGTAGCTTCGAAAAAAAGCTGATGTGCAGCCTAGGAGTTTTATAGTAGCTACTAATTTTTGTGCACCTTGTGCCTCCAGAGCATGCGCCAGACGACGCCTCAAACGGCTCACAATTGCAAACGCTGCATCTTCACGTCGGCGCTTTCGTTGATATGCACTTAATTTTCCATTGGCTACTCGTTTTTTGTGACACTTTCTTTGTTGAGCTCGTCGACGTTCCCTGTTAAGCTCCGTGCACATCTTCTTCTGATAAGCGATTGTTTTGCATTGTTTACAATTGCTTGCGAGGCCATCCAATGATCTTTTATGTTCGTTAAACTGTTTCAACACTTTCCATTTATCACATTTTAAACAGTGCTTCTCTTCTAAGACACCTTGGAATCGGTGCTCGGCTAGAATCCTAGCTTTAATGCCTAGCTTCTGTCTACGTTTTTCTCGCGAAATCTCATTGCATCGTTTGCAATGGTTTTGGAAGCCATCCGATGCCGTCTTGTTTTTATTAAACGCCTTCAACACTTTCCATTCATCACATTTTAAACAGTGCTTCTCTTCCAATGCACCTTCAAATCTGTGCTCAGCTAGCAGCCTAGCTTTGATGCCTTGCTCCCGTCTGTATCTTGTGCGATAGATATTTCGACATACTTTGCACCTGTTTAAGAGACCATCCCACATTGCCCTGTGTTTAGTAAACTCCTGTAACACTTTCCATTCATCGCATGTTAAACAGTGCTTTTCTTCTAACTCACCTTGGAATCGGTGCTCCGCTCGCCTAGGCATAATTGATTAAAAGACTAGTATATTATGTTTCATTTGCAATCGTATGATGATAACAAATAATAACTACGATCAACTCTGCAACCTTTTGAAAAACTTATACGTTGAAGAACCTCTGTTTCCTCGGTTCAACAACCGATCTCGGCGTGGGCAACTAAATGAAATTCTTGACTACAGCACGGCGTACGGAGAAGATCGACAGGCTCGAGCAGATCGAATGAAAAGAGGCAGAGTTCCGCGCACCGTTAGACCCGACGAAGATCCAGAGAATCCAAGGCAGTGGATAAACAAGTACGTCAACAAAGCTTCGCTACGGAGAGTAATCAATGAAAGGAATGGCATTGTGATTGTGCGATCGCAAAAATTCAATGTACGAAGCAGACAAGCATTATTCAAAGGCATACAATTAAATCGTGAAGGTTTCAATGGTATCTATAATTACTATGTCAAAGTTGAAAATGGTAGGTGTATCAACTGCAGTTGTCCCGACAGACTAGAGAGAAACGTGGAATGCAAACATATGAAGTTGGTCACAGCAACCGTCGAGGAGCGATCAGCAATCACTAGACGTTTACAACGTTTACGGCGCTTAGGCATCGATCCAAGAAACGTACGACGTGCAACACGCAGAAGACCACGTAATGCAAGTAGCCGTATATCAACAAGAACTAGGCTATTTCAACAATGACAACCTTACGCACCATTTTGGAGTATGAAAACGCAGAGCTAGCTCTCTATGCTTCCTTGCTAGGCGCGATCCTAAGCACGGTGGCTACGATCCCGCAGGCCTGGAAAGCAAGCCGTGGCTCCACCGCTGATTTGCACCTTGCAACGTTTGTTGCACACTTTATTAGTGCAATCATTTGGGCGGTCTACGGTTTTTTGATCAAAGGCTGGATATTGTTTGTTGAGTGCGTCATTGTGTCTATATTAAACTTCTACGTGTGTCTATGTATCGTTCGTGAAAGATGTGCAAGCTGCCACGTGAAATAGTCAATTTAATTATTGATTATGTAATAGACATGCCTGACTTGTTGAGCATGCGGCTCTGGAACAAGCAGTTTTCAAAGGACTGCTTAAACTACTGGCATGGGATGCAGTATGAGTTTCGGCACCCAAGGGCAACGATGATACCAATTAAGCGTTGCATGTTTTGCCAGAAAGAAGGTGAGATGAAGCAGAGCCAAGTCTTGAAGGATGCATTGCCAAGACGAATCTTTGTCCACTGCAATAGTGTGCAGTGCTGCCACGCCACGATACAATCGATGAAGCAGGTCATCTGCGAAGTCAACGAGTGCCGTATTGTGCAAAATTGGAAACAGTTTCTGCCAAAGAAGATTACAATACGACGCAGCTCTGGGAAAACGCAAGAAGCAAGACCATTTCCCTTTTACCTGTTTTTGCTAAACAACAAGACACTGGTACGTGCAGATTTTGTGGACAATAACATAGAGTGTTGCAAACTCGTTGCTTACGAGGCATTTAAAATTGAGGAACCAAAAGTAATTATATTTTAACTATATTTTAAATGTAGTATTTTAACTATATCTTGTATACCCTAGAGAGTTACATCATGTTTGACGACATTGAGTTTTGCAAGAAGATAACCATAGAAGATGCTTCAAGTGAATCGGATTTAGATATTGTTAAGGCCGATAATACTTTACTAGATGCACCGTGGCGCCAATCATTTCAAAAAGAGTTAAAGACAATAATGACGACACAGATATATGTTGCTAACAAACAGGTGAAAAACTTTTACGAAGAAGTTATAAGTAAATATTATAATGGCTTGAACAAGCTGGACATCAACTCCATAGAATCAGATACGCTAGTGTTGCCAATCGTTTGGAATTTCTTGTATGAGAAGAATAAAGAGAGAAAACAAGCTGTTACGTCAACCTTACTAACCGACACGGCATTACTAACAAACAATAACATACATCCAACAAAGGTCAGCGCTGCAAAAGATAATACAGAACATAATTTGGACACACAAGAAGGCATACGGAAAGCAATAGAAGACGACATAAGATGCAACGATGTAACCCAGCCATGGCCTAGTAGCACTTCTAGACAAAGGACTCCTAGACAAAGGACTCCTAGAAAACGAAGCACTGTACAGAAAGACAGAATTAAATTAGATAAGGAGATAGATAAGATAGACGAGGGTTTGATGATTTTTTTTCCCCGAGTAAACAATAAAATTACAGGTTTGGTAAACAAAGATCGACTAAAAGAAATATACCAAGATTTTGCAACATTTAAACGAAACAAACAAGAGGCAATAAAGCTAAGAGAGATACAAGATAAATATGACAAGAGATTGGAAAACAACGCTGACGAAATACAACGCTATAAATTACCTAATTTAAAATTAGACGATGCATGGGACGCTGTCGAACTGCAAGATTTAGATAATACAATAATTCATTATCCAATAAAAGTATTAAAAAAGAAAGGTTCTCACAGTGTTTTTTTTGGTAAAAATAATTTTATTATTAAATGTGGAAACATAAAAAATCTAAACGAGGTGAAAAAGCTTTTGCAAGGAAGTAAAGAAAAAACTAAAAAAAGACGTGAAGACTTAGAAATAAACGTGAATAAGACAATTTTATTTGATAAGGATACAGTCGCTATAAAAGATTTTGAAAAGTCTATCGGTGGTCTAAAAACTGGTTTGCAATATTTAAAACTGAAAGATAATGGATCCCTTGAAGTAAATGAAATGAATATCAAAGATAAAAAACCCGAGTTTTTAAAGCTGTTAAATAAAAATCAAGAAACACAAGAACTGAACGATGAACAAGCATTTATAGTTCAACAAAAGCCACAAAATTGGTTAATTTTCCATGATCCAGGTGTCGGTAAAACACTGAACGCTTTAGCTGTTGCTATAAATAATTTGGAAGGAAAAGGTAACATACATATTGTTGCACCGTCAAAAAGCATATTAACACAATGGCAAAAAACATTAAAAGCTTGGATAAATCCAGCACAAATAAAACAAATAACTCTGACAACACAAACTCAAGCAATGTTTATAATAGTTTGTAGTAATGGAAGCAAAGGTAGCTTTTACGACTGTCTTGGAAACAATACATCGACGACAGGCATATTTGATGATCTCACGTTAAATGAGATAACATTAGATAACAAAAAAATTGAATGGGGGCCTAACGTCGAGAAGTTATTAAAGAAAAGCAAGAAGAACTTTGACGATCTCTTTTTAAAAGATTCGTTTTTACAAGATTTTGTAAGGACGTTTTGGTCGTACTGCTTCTTGTTTGAGTCTAACAACGTTATTTATTTTTATGCAAATGTTGTGTATGAAAGACCAAAGAACATAAAAAAAGCAACAGACGAGTTTCGACCAATAAATCAAAGTGATATAGGACAGGACAACCGTTTAAAAAAGACCTCTTTTGAGAAGTTTTTCTCAAAAATTAAAGAGAAACGTATCCCCGAAATAAATAAAGATGATTTTTTAAAAACAGATGAATACGTTGACTACGGTAAGATCAAAATTGCAATTATAAATGAAAATATAGAAAAATTTGACTGGAATAGAGTTCCAAACAAAGACCCAATCGAATATTTCCCAATGCTTGGTAAGAACACTATTCTAATAATTGATGAATCGCATAATGTGGTTTCTAGTAATTTAGACAAAAAAAGTGTAAGATTTATCAGTGATGTTGGTAGGCACTGTAAACACATTATTTGTTGTTCAGCAACACCGTTTAATGCAGCAGAAGACATTCAAAAACAAATGTACCTATATGGTCGTATTTTAAATAGAGATCCAATACATTATTTTAATATGCCAGAAAAACAACAACAAATACTATTACTTGGATTAGATCTAGTAAGAAATAAAGTGACCGGTAAAAAAAAAGTAACAGATGATGATGAACAAAAACGAAAAATTAATAATGTTTTAAAACGATTAACAATAAAAGGAAAAGAGGATATAGACATAAAATTAAAAAACACCATTAAATCAAACCAAGATTTACTTTTTCGTCGATTAAATTATGACTTCTTTGATTTATTTAAGCCGATCAGTAGATTGTATGAAAAAGGAACACGCATACCCAGTGGAGATAATATTGATGCTGGTTTGGATGAAACCAATAAACAATACATATCGTTATCATCAGAAATGCAAACTTATGTTGCGGACAAAGATATTGATTTTGCAAAACGACGTATACTTTATCGACAACTACAAAATATTTTTAAAATTGACGACACAGGCAAAGACAATCGAATATATCCAAATATTACAGAAAAGGTTATTATGTTTCATTTTAAGAAGGAAAGGAAAAACAAACGTTTTTCAAAGATTGAACCGTTGAGACTTAACGATTACAAGGTTGCTTATGATGCAGTTAAGAAGAAAGATTATAAAAGCATAGATAGAAAATGGAATGCCCTAAATTCTAAAAATACTCAAACATTGCAAAATGCAAAGGAAGATTTAACAGGCAAAATATTGTATTCTGATCTTAAACAGACGAATGAAAAGGATCATGAAGATGAAAAAAACCTCTTTATGACAGTCTTTAACAATGTAGGTAATATTAATCCTAAAATATTCGTACCGGATTTAATACCGTCCAAAATTCGATTTATGGTCGAAGAAGCTTTGGAAAATATTATTTTAAATCACAAAAACGTCATGATTTATTCACGTTTAAAAAGACAAAATAAATATACTAAAGAAGTTTTTAAAATGTACAATGTACAAGAAATAATTATCGTGGCAGATGAGAAGAAATCTACAGAACAGAATGTTATTGCAACTTTAGAACAAGCAAAAATTATAAAAAATAGGACATTAATCGATGGCGTTGGTTTTAAGTTGCAGTTAAAATGGACTTCTGAATATTGGGACACATCAATAGAGGAAAACGGAGACACATTTGCAAGTAGAGACAAATCTAAACTAGAGAAAAAATTAAATCTTACAAAGGTTACTGGTATCAACATAGCGCTGACTGAAACAATTAGAGGATATAATGACGTTGTTAATAATATAAATGATAATACAGAAGGTAATGAAAAATCAATTCTTGAAGCAAAAAAGAAAAAAAGTAAAATATGGAAACAGCGTATTTTAGGCAAAGATGCATTGCCATACTACATAGCAAAACCAATCGATGGTGATGTGAAGGAAGTTGAACAAAGGAAAGTAATAGAAGAATTATTCAATATTGGTATCCTAGATATTTGTTTAATATCTGATGCTGGTGCTCAGGGAACAGATTTTAAAAGCACAAGAGAATCCATGATGTACGTTGCTTCAACAGGAAATGAGGCTGTTCCAGCAAAAATAATGCAATTTAAAGGACGATTAAATAGAAAATATTCACATAAAGCATGCCCGCCAGAAAAACAAAACGTGACGTATACACGTCTTTGTCTCTATAAATCTTTAAAGGCTAACAAAGAAGAATGTGGAAGAATGTCACATTTTTTTTATTACAAAGTCCCACAAAAAGGGTATGCAATAAATTTTTCGTACTCAACTGATTTTGCAAACAAGGATTTTCCAGAAAAATGTCCGTTTTGTAATTTATTAATATCAAATGAGGCAGGAGAATCATGTAAATGCAAGGTAAAAGCAAAAAAACAATATTATTATATACCAGATATACCATATGAAACCTTACCAGAGCTACTTAAAAACAAGGGTGAAAATGATTGCAAGGAATTCAAGATATATGAACGATTTTTAAATCGGTTGTTAAATGTGAATTTAGTAACTTTATTATTAAAAACAGAAAGTGTCGAACATAATTATTTTGCAGAAGACATTTTAAAAGAAACAAATGGAAATTCCATGCGATTTATGGCAATAAAAGAAGATGACTATTGGTACTTTAAACGAATATGTTATAAAGGAAAACTACCAATTGATATAAATGATCAACCAAATCAACCAAATCAACCAAATCGACAACAATCAAATCAACAAATTCGTCGATTGACTCGGTCGATAAAGGATGATGAAAACAAATCGAGTGGATTAAGTGATTCGGATAAAATAGACGGTAAACCTAATACTAGAGGTGGTTCTAATCGTAATTCTAGTGGTCGTGGAACTTCTGGTGGAGGTCGTGGTGGTGCTAGTAGTCGGATTCAAAAGCAAAAAGATTTACCAAGAACAAAAGAAGATTTAAAAATTGGTATGCGAATAGACGTTACATTCGAAAAGGAAGATGAAACTATTTTCGAAAATGTGACTTATGGAAAAGATGAAGCGGGAAATGAAATTGTTACTTACAAAAATATGATTTACAATAAAGATAAAGAGGGGAATGAATCTGTATTTTGGTATGATGATAAATCAAATACCTCTTTTGACTCTAAGAATGATCCGTGGCAGTATTCTGATATACCAGAAGTTGGAATCGAAACTAAATTTGAATTTAAAGACAAACCGGGCAAAATATTTAAAATCGTTGAAAATCTCAATAATCATATATTTCGGTACGTTGAAAATGGTAAAAACAATACTATTAAACAGATGGAAAAAATGATGAACTCCAAGAGAGAACAATTTTATCCACTTAACCTTTGGTATCATACTATTAAAATAGTTAAGTCTAGCACAGCTACTAGCACAACTACGACCAGACTATCTAAACGACTCATGGGGCAAATACAAAAAAGATATGATAAGGAAGATTTTGATTCCGATAATGAAAGTGAAGATGACAACTACGATGAAGATTGGGAAAACAACGAGGAAGATTACGATGGCGACGATGACTTAATACACGAGCCAGTCGATTCGATCGTAGCAACATATCCTTACTTGTCGTTAGAGTAGGGTGTTTTAAACTCAGACAGGTGCCTAGCTGCTGGCTTGGCTCGTGGCTCGGCTTCGTGGCTTAGCTGCTCTTTGTTGATTTCTCGCATGATCGTGCGCTCGAGTTGGTGCACGTAGTTGAGTGTAGTTTTAAAATCGGTTTCTTTGTATATTTGTTGGAAGGTTTCCAAGTTGTTTTTAATTTTTACTAGTACGTCTTGTAAATGCAATAGATTCATCTTAATTGTTTCTTTTTTTAATCCTATATACAGAGTTGCAGAAAGTCTTGTAACAATGTTGGCAAATTTATTTTGGGTTATTTTATTCGGTGGCATCTCGGTCTTGGTGTCCTACTACGTCTTGATGCAAGAAGACGACGTGTCCAAGCTTTGGGCAGGCTTGCAAGGTACAATCTATTATGCGTGGCTTGTTTCGATGTGTTTGACTGTTATTAGCTATGGCTACCTCTTCTACGCCTTTGTTTGGGCAGACGACGATGCAAAAGTCTTTACATGGTTGCTACAAGACGCGGAGCCCTTCCTGTGCGCCTGCTACACCCTCTTCCTAGGCTCGGCATCTCAGTACGCTTACATCTCGATAACGGATGTTCGCAACCGAGATCGTTCGTTGTTGTTAGCATGCAACTTGTGGTTGACAGCCTTGATGTCGTTGTTGATCGGCAGCTGTGCGGTGGCACTGCATGATATCAGTAGCACGATGAACGTCCTAAGTATCGTTGCAGGACTTGTGTTTGCACTGCACCATGTAGCCTTTGATGCTATTTTTTGGTACCAAAGTTTCGATCCAACCTACAACCAAATAGTCTAAAGAATGAGTCTTTGGACCGATTTTCAAACGTCTAGCACAACATTGCAGCGGGACGACATTGAATCATGCACAGCGGTGTTGCTGCAAGAGTGCCGCTGCCACAGCATAAAGGAAGAGGGTTGGCATCTAATTGAAGGCAGGCTGCATTTTTTGAACGAGAAAATGTCTCACTTTTGCCACCGATGGTGTTCGAATCATCCCCATTGGTGCACGGAGCAAAACATTGTGACACGAGTGTCGAATATCTACATGAACCATCGTGGTGACATTCATGTATGCTCCGACTCTTGTGATTCAGAAAAGGTATTCACGGATGGTTTTTTAACATGCACCATCTCTGGCATCCGTTATGCAAAGCCAAAGTATGTAAATACTTATCAGTCTAACCACGAGTACCACCGTACATCGAGCACAGTCGTCCGCGTCCAGCAGCACCACCTAAAGACAATTGCCTACGATGTCCTCTTTCGACTCTTGTTTTCAGAAAGACGGTTTGAGGCAGAAAAGAAAAAATTATTTGATGTGCAAAAAGATATTAAAAAAAATTGGGTAAAGATGAAACGTAGTTACGATAAATCAAAAAGTCTTGTCAACGTCCTAGAAATGATACATGAAGCGCATGCTATTTTAAATCGCCGTATCTCAAGGGTGTTTTTAATCCCACCAGACGATATCCAAAAGATTATTTGCAATTTTTACAGAGATCGTATCAATGACATATGTTTAAAACTCAAGTACTTAACGCCACACAATGTAAATTACCACGGCAACGCACTGGAAGCATTTATCACTGCGATTCTGTTTATTATGCGCCAAGGCCTTCGAATGAACAATGTGGAAATTATATCAAAAGATTACTACTTAGAGTCTGCACTTCCAGAAGCAAACTCACTAGACGTCTACAAAATACAAAAGACGAATTTCACTAATTGTCGCAATGTTATCCAAGCAGCAGTACGCGACGCCATTCATATTTACTACATCAACCCACACATGTTAACAGTCAGTAGCTACAATGGGGAGTAAGAAATTATGCCACCCAAGCGATGAATGGAAAGTGTTGAAGGCGTTTTTTAGAAATAAGGACAAATGAAATGGCTTCGTAACCAGGTGCAAAATATGTGTAGTGATCGCTCAAAAGAAAAGGATCAACACGGAGCTTGTTACGTCTTAAGTTTTAAATTTTCTAGTATATAATTATTTATAAATAATATCAAACATGGAATTAGAATACGATTCCGAGATATCTGATTATGATTCCGATTATCATTACGAAACGGATTATGATTCTGAATACGAACTAATTGCTGAGTGCGATAACTATTTTTATGTGTGCAAGCTAAGCGACGATTTTGAGCCTGCAGGCCGAGGTGGTGGCGCTGCAATAGGTAAAGGAATAGTTGGTATAGGTAAAGGAATAGTTGGTGCAGCAAAAATTACTGCAAAAACAACAAAGTTTGCTGTAAAGGCGGGAATCAAAGCAGGGAAGCTTGGCGTAAAGGCAGGGAAGCTTGGCGTAAAGGCGGGAATCAAAGCAGGGAAGCTTGGCGTAAAGGCAGGGAAGCTTGGCGTAAAGGCAGGAATCAAAGCAGGGAAGCTTGGCGTAAAGGCAGCAAAACTTGGCGCAAAGGTAGGTGAAGAGGCAGCAAGACTTGGCGTAAAGGTAGGTGGGAAGGTAGCAAGAGGTTTAAAGAAAATGTTTAAAAAGGTTGGTAACAAGTTGAAGCGCAAGAAGAAAAAGGAGAAAAGAGACAAAGACGGTGAACAAGACATTGAAGAGCGTAGCAGTGATGAGGAGGAGTTAATTCAGACGAAGAAAAGAGACGAAGACAGTAAGCTAGACATTGAAGAACGACGTAGAATTCAGACGGAAGCAGAAGGATTAATTCATTACGGTTTAAAATTTTAAAATAATTAAGCTTTAACTTGTTACCAACCTTATTATTATTTTCAGGTGACAAAAACAAATTAGCGGGTATTCGGACGTTTCGCTTTAACATAATAGACCTTTTGCTCCCTATTCTTTGCTATTTCCTCTAGCTCCTCGTGAGTGTACCAACGAACTGTTATTACGTTTTTTTTGCCATCACAAGTATCAAAATCATGCTCTTCTGTTGTCTTGCATGTTGGGCAGATCTCCATAGTCTAACTTTACTAAAAGTTACCTATATACATAAATCATTGATCGAATAAATATATATGGGTTGCAAAATCTCAATTGACTTAAAAGAACGCCTAAGTCCAAAGCCAAAACGCAAGTCGTCCGACATCAGCACTTCCCCTATCATAAATCTCATGCCAAAATCAATAGACGAGACGGTTGTAGTAAATTTAGATGAAGACGATGAGTATATTTAGTATACTGGTGGTTTATCAAAATGGGACAGTGTGCAACGGTAACAATTAGCAAAGCAGCAGTGGAGCCAAGCTCTTCTAGCATTAACATGCTTAACGGCGAAGAGGAAGAGGAGGAAGACGAGGAGGAGGATCCAGTCTGCAAAGGCTGTCTTTGTGAGGGCTGTAAATGTTGTAAAGGTTTAGTCGCTTGTCTTACAAAAATTGGACTTTGTTTACTTTAAAAGTGGTTGCTTAAGACCATCATCGTTTCTGGCAGCGAGTCTGTGTCACTTTCCATGTCTAAAAACGTGTCTTCGGCAAAGATATTGTCCTCTGGCAGTGGCTGCCGAAAGGTCTGCATGGCATCGCGGCATAGGTCCGGCATGTGCCCGATGCCAAGCCGCATGCCTAGCAGGTACACTGCTTTCAAGTCAACGAGCTCTTGCAAATTTTCTGGATGCATTAAAAAAAAGATAAGCTCATAGAATGTATCACGTTTTACTTTAAAATTTTTAATAACCTGCTGTAGCTGTGTTGCTAGATCTTTCTTTTCATTGTTGCAAAAAGCTTTGAGACCAAGTAAGTAGCAAAACGGTCCTGCGAATGGATTCTTTAATTCTTTAATACTATTAATGTAATCTAGGTTGACAATACCAAACTTGTCGTCTGCAAAGTGTATGACGTAGTGCCCAAATGCCTCCATAAATAGACTATATAGCTCAAATGATACTAATTTATAGAGACATGAGTTCTGTGAGTAAATCATCTAACGACATTATAGAAGAGTATAGAACAGAATTTCCAGATGGTACACCATTTGTATGTGCGTGTGAGAAAGGTCGCGTGGAGGATGTGGAAGGTATGATTCGTGGTGCACGTGCAGCTGGGATGGATGTCACCGCAATGGTGAGTGAACTAGGTACAAGTAGTTATGGTTATAGTTACACACCATTAATGATAGCTGCATTGTATGAACATAGTACTATCATTGAGATACTACTACAATGCAATGCAGATACTGCTACTACTGATAACGGTGGATGGAACGCTCTACACTACGCAGCATATAATAATAAAACAACCACCACCACTGTACAACTTCTTCTAAACAACATGAAACTGGAAGATATCAATCACAAGACTACATCTGGATTCACTCCCTTGGATGTCTGCTATGATAATAACAGTTCTATCAGACAACAACTAATAGACTTGATTCGTCAAAAAGGAGGAAAACGAGCGAGTGAGCTAAATAGTGTTGGCAGCTCCGGTTCTATGTCAAGGAACAATGTGCAAGACATATGGGTACTAAGTAGTGAGGAGGAGAGATCGTCTGATAGCGAAGATGAAGACGGAGATAACAATAACAATAATAACAATAATAACCCTAAAATTAAAAAAGCAAAGAAGAAAAGCAAAAAGCGGAAAACAGACGAAAACGCAAAATTTCAAGAAAACAAGGATTGTCCAATTTGTATGCAACCTTTGATGGGGACAAAACAAGCCTTAAAGTATGATGATTCTATTTATGCAATACAAGACGATAATGTTGACGAAATACTTATTTTAAACTGTTGTGGCTACGGTATTCATAAAAGGTGTATTGAACGGTCTCTTAACTTAGAACCTTTTGAAGACAATTACTTTGGACGTATTATACCTGCTCGAAATGGTTGTCCTGTTTGTACAAAGCAACCTAGTCTTCGAAAACCAAAGGTACTAAAAAGTTCAAACATTGAAGTAAAAACCGTTACAAACATAGGTTTTCAGCAAACCTTAAAATTTTAACGTTATAAAAAACAAGTATACAACCTTTCATAACTTGTATGTAAGATGTTTCATTTGAACTACTGTATTCTTCAACAAAAGAAAGTAAGAGAAGCATTGGCACTGGAAAAAAATGATGCAGAAGATATAAAAATGTGTAGAGAATTGTTTAAAATGTTTCAACGAGTATAATTAAAGATTTTTTATTGCAGTTTTTTGTTTTTTAGACCTAGCTTTTCTGGCAGCATCGCGCTCTCTTTTGTTCGGCTTCCGATGTTGAAGTCGTTGTTGTTGCCTCTTCTCCAGTGTAAACTCACCGCCTGTACCAATGTTTTTGCGTTTGTTTATCAATGGTTTGCCG
>Ga0206682_10001660_pt1 | contig 21600 bp, 13 predicted proteins | sample M240m12015metaG_FD_155444 | JGI IMG/M metagenome (GOLD analysis project Ga0206682, IMG submission 155444) | Ammonia-oxidizing marine archaeal communities from Monterey Bay, California, United States - M2 40m 12015 | ecosystem: Environmental > Aquatic > Marine > Intertidal zone | place: USA...
GGTGATCTGCACGCCCATGGGCGCGTTCACGGTGTCGCCTTGCATGCAGAACATGAGGTAGTCCTGGTAGAGTCCCTGGGCGGAGACGTTGTCAACCTCATCCTTGAGGTTGATCTCCTTCTGGTAACTCGGCTGCTCAATCTTGGCGGCGATCTCCTCAGTCTCCTTCTTGTCCTCCTCAGCCTTCTTGTCCTCACCCTCCTTGGCCTCCTCGCCGTCAGCCTTGGCCTCGACATCCTTCTTCTCCTCGCCGTCCTTGGCCTCTTCACCCTCCTCCTTCTTCTCCTCGTCAGCCTTGGCCTCGGTCTCCTTCTTCTCATCCGCCTCCTCCTTCTTAGCCGCCGCCTGAGCCTCCTTGAGCAGATCCGCGAGCTCCTTGGCGGCATCCTCGGCAGCCGCCTTGGTCACGTCGGACACCATCGGGGTCACCACGGTGCTGTTGAAGTAGACCATCTTGCGAATCTCCTTGCTCTGTTCAATCTTGTTCTGCTTGGTGCGCGCGACGCGGATGTACGCCATGAACGCCTTGACAACCTCAGCCTTGAGAATGCTGAGCGCCATGTCGTCGGTCAGTCGCACGGCATCCTTGGCGCGCTTGCACCTGTCGCGGAGCTCGGGGGTGAACGCCTCGGTGCCGACGGAGAGGGCGCCGAGCACCGCGGACTTGTACACGGCGCCGCAAATCTCCGCTGTGCACTCATCCACGACATCCTTCGGGACGCAGAGCAGGCGGCGGACGCGTCCGAGCGCCTCGACGTCCTCGTCGGTGAGCATCTTCTTCTCCATCACCTGCTCCATCTTGGTGCGGTAGTTCTCCTTGTTGACCTCGGCAGCCACCTCGGGGGGGAACTGGAGCTTCTCGCAGATGGACTGGAGAACCTTGGCGGGGGACTCCGCCTTGTCGAGCTCGCCAGACTTGACGGCGTCGCGGAGGAGCTCGCGGTACCGCTTGGTGGTGACGTCCAAGACAATCTCCTCAGCCTCCTTGTTGCCCATGCCGAACAGCACCTTGAGGGCGCCGGAGTTGGACTTGAGGTCGGCGGAGAACTCGCCGGCTTCGGTGCCCGCGGTCACGTAGTTGCGGAAGAGGGCGTTCGCCTCGCTGTTCTTCTCCTCAAAGGAAGAACCCGCGAGGGTGCAAACCTTGAGCCCGGGCAGGGCATCGCCGCCCGTGGCCATCTTCTTGTTGTAGGACAGCACCTGGTCCAGCAAGTTGTTCGCCTCGGAGAAGTCCGAGTTGACGGACCTAACCTGCGAGAGCTCGGAAGCCGCTTCGACTTTCTGGACGACAAAGTCCTGGGCGAGCTTCTCGACAACCTCGGCGCAGTCGGCATCCTTGAGGTTGAGCTCCTGCTGGTACGCCTTGGCGGCGGCGAGGGCGCCAGACTCGAGGGTATCGATCGCGCCCGACTCGACGACGCGGGTCTTGAAGAGGTTGGAGGCGGATTCCTTCATGGCGAGCGTCACCTGCGCGTCGGAGACGCGGAAGATGCGGTTCCATGGGAGGAGGAACTTGGCCTGCTTCTCGCCGAATGTGCGGGTGGAGATGAAGACGAGTTTTTGGAACTCGCGGCGTGACTCGAGGTCGGCATCCTTGTCCCCGAGCTCGATGCGCTTGCGGAAGAGTCGGCGGCCGACTTCCATGTGCGCGTTGGCGGCGTCGGCATCCTCGAGGCCGAGCTGCTGGCGGAAGTTGCGGAGCGCCTCGGGCTCCCAGCCCTGCACCGGGTCCTCGCCCATGGGGACGATGGACTGGAGGTAGGCGTCGTAGAGCTCGGTGACAGCCTCGGGGCAGTCCTTGGACATGTCCTTCATGCCGAATTTGGCTCCGATGGCGTCGACGTCAGCCTTGGTGATGGTGGCTGGGTCGCGGTTGAGCATGCCGTTCCAGAGCGCCTTGGGCGCGGCAGTGACGCGCTTTTTGTCCGCGGTCGCGACGGCGACGGCGGCACCCGCGCCGAGACCCGCGGTGAGCACAGCCTTGGCGGCGTTGGAGCCGGTGGCGGTGCCCGCGGCGGCGCCAACCGCGAGGGCTCCTCCGACGACGACGCCGTAGGCGCCGAGGCGGGCCTGGCCCAGGGCGCTCTGCTGCGACTCGAGCTGGTCCATGTCCTTCTCGAACTGGTACGGAGACGGGCGGCCCTGCGGTGGAGGTTGTTGGGAAAAACACGGGAGGGTCAGCGCCTGGTCATGAGAGGTGGAAAAAAATCTCGGGCCAAGGGGCGGCATTGACGGCTGAGAATCGTCGCGTGCGGCCAAAGTCGCGCCGGGGTCGGGACGTTTCCGGGACGCCCCACGTGGCGAGTACCGGTCAGTCCCGTCCTGAACACGCGGTCCGCGCGCGTCACGACGCCCGCGCGTCCCAACGGACCAGCCACGCGCCCGCGTTCGCGCATGCTACAATCGTGGATAAACCAGAACCCTGGGGTTACGGTTGTTGGTGCCGGAAGGTTGCCGGACATCCGCCGGTATCTCGGGGCGCGAGCGTGGGCGGGGCGCTCACCTGGGGGGTCGCCTCGGCGCGGGTCACGTGATTGACGCGAGCGGAGCCGTTCGCGAAGCCCGCGACGCGGGGAACGCGGACGCCGCCGGAGGCAAAGCCGGAATGCTTCGCCGACTGAGCGGGCGCAGCCTGCTGAGGCGCGATGCCGGCGACGGCGGAAACCGCCTGAGTCGCCATCTTCACGTGCTAGAACTGGCGCGAAAGGATGCGCGGAGGTCCAAAGGACTCCAAAGGACTGTGAGCGTGTGTTGAGCACGCGTCGCCGTCGCTCGCGGCGTGAGTTCTGTGCGGCGTCAGCGATCTCGCCGGCGCTAAAGGCGAATTTTCACTTTATTACTGGGCAGCCGAGGCTCTAACGCCCCGCAGCAAGATAGGATGTCGGTCTGAACCGGGAGTTATTTCCCCTTTATCACCCGTTCTCAGACTGGTTGGCTGTGCCCCTCAGACGGATATAATAAAGCGCCGTTCGAGATCTGATCGAGTCCGATCTCGCGAGTTTGTGATTGGCCGATGACCGAGAAATCTCTGCTGAAAAAAACGCGCTGACGAGACGATGGAAGGATGAAGAGCCGCGACGCGCTTCGTCCGCGACACTCCTCGCGGCGCCCACGGGAAACGCACGGATCATCACGACACCACGATGTTCGCGGTGACATCCACCCCCGCGGCGTGCGTTCGCGCCGCCGACCTGGTCGCCGGCGACAAGCGCGCCGGGCGAATCTTCCGCTCCGTCGGAAGCATCCAGAGTCGCGCCACGCATCGCCAATCCAGAGGCGCCTCGCTTACGGTCAGCGCGGAGTTCAGCATCGGCAAGCTCACCAGCGTGCTCGCGAAGAAGACCAAGGGTGACCTCGATCGCGTGTTCAAGGGCACCAGCAAGACCCGCGAGAAGCTCAGCTACATGGACGAGGTCCTGGCGCTGTGGAACATCGACGGCCTGGAGGACACCCTCGATGAGCTCGAGGACACCCTCCTGTCCGTCGACTTCGGCCCGACGACCGCGATGAACATCCTCGACGTCATCAGGACGCGGTGCGAGGCGGGTGAGATCAAGACCGGCGCGGAGGTCAAGGCGGCGCTAAAGAAGGCCATAGTGGACATCCTCGTCCGCGCCAACGACGGCAAAGAGGGAGCCGCGCCGCTGCGTCTCAACGACGGCGACGGACCCTCGGTGATCATGGTCGTGGGCGTCAACGGCGGCGGGAAGACCACGACGGTGGGCAAGCTCTCACACCGCTTCGCCGAGGAGAGCGGCGCGAAGGTGATGCTCGTGCCGGGCGATACGTTCCGCGCCGCCGCCGCCGAGCAGCTCGCGGCGTGGGCGGAACGATCCAACGGAGTCATGGCGGAATACAAGGAGGGCATGAAGCCCGGCGCGCTGTGCTACACGGCGGTGGACGAGGCGATCAAGATGGGGGATATCGACATCGTCCTCGCGGATACCTCCGGCAGGCTCCACACCAACTGCGACCTGATGGACGAGCTCGCGGGGATCAAGAAGTCCATCGGCAAGCGCATGGAGGGGTCGCCGCACGAAGTCGCGTTGGTGCTCGACGGCACCACCGGCCTGAACATGCTGAACCAGGCGAGGGAGTTCAACAAGATGGTGGACGTCACCGGCATCATCCTCACCAAGCTGGACGGGACCGCGAGGGGCGGGGCGGTGGTCAGCGTCGTGGACGAGCTCGGCGTGCCCGTCAAGTTCGTGGGCGTCGGGGAGGCGATTGGGGACCTGCAAACCTTCGACCCGGTGAGCTTCGTCGACGCGCTCTTCCCGGAGGACGAACCGACGGAGTAAAACGAACGACTCACGATTAACACGATTAACATTAGAGGTGAGAACTGTTGTCCACATATATACGCTACACTAAAATTCACCCGCCCCCGCCGCCTCGAGCCATCGTCGGCGCGAGCGGCGGCAGCGGCCGAGGGGTCTCGTCTCCGACCCTCGACAGCCGCGCCGCGCCGAGCACAGCCTCCGGGAGCTCATCATCCTCGTGCGGCTCGATCATCAGCACGATCTCCTCGACGCTGTGCTTCGAGCACCACTTCAGGGACCTGTACACGCGCTCCGCGAACCTGCTGCTCGCTAAGTCCAGGTCGACGGCGAAGTAATCGACGCCCTCGTGGTAACTCAACGCGAATTTTTTACCCAAAATCACCGGCCGCCGAGGCACCGTCTGCCGCAGCGCCCACGGCGCCTCCATCAACGCCACGACCATCTTGAACCTCGCGTCCCGTTCAGCCGCGTCGCCATCCACGAACCGACGCACCGCGCGGCCGCCCGGCGACTCCCCTTCCTCGCGAAGCATCCCGCTCAGCGACCGCCCCGCGTGCCTACCCGCCGGCTGAAAGTACAGCGCGATGCTGACGTGCGGCGGGCCGGGGTTCATGAACTGGAACACGAACGTCCACGGTACTTCGGTGTCGATGCCGTTCGCGCCCGATGCTGACGTGCTCGTGCCCGTCGTCGTCCTCGCCGCGCGCTGTCTGTTGAGCCAGCTCTCGGGCCGGGAATTTGCGACGTCGGGGCACGGCCCGTCCTCGAATGAGAAGACGTCCACCTTGACGCAGTCCATGAGCGCCGGCGCGGGTGTTTGCTTGCGTCGATCCCGTAGATAGTTCGGGCCGCGGACCTTGAGCCAGTCGGATACCTCGCAATCGGCGCTCCAGTGCTTCGAGGCGGCGTCCGGTTGGTCAGCGTCCGGTGTCTCGTCTTTGAGAGATTCTAACCGCGTGAGCAGCCGTGTGAACTCGTCGCTCTCGTACCCTTCGCCCTCGCTCGCGGTGTCGTAGTCGGTGTCGCTGTGGTCGCTATCGGATGGTTCGTCCGGGCCGTCTCGCGCGCGCGGTGAGTCGACCTCGGGCCGGGCGAAGCACCGTCCTTTCCCGCGGAAGAGGTACCGGAGACTTTCCTGCACGGGTGGCATCTTTTCTCTATTCTTCCAAGGGTCGCGGGGTCGCGGAGGACCAACCGCCGCGATATTTCGGACCGCCTTTCGTCCGAGTTCAAACTAGTAGGTACGCGCCCCAGTCGTGCACCGCGTCGGTGGGCTCAGCTCGAGGCTGGCTGGCGCGGCAGCGCTCTGAGTCGCGTCAATTTAGCGCGCTGACGTGTGGAAAAAGCGTGGACGAGATCGATCGGGAAAAAAGCTGCAGTCAGGCAGTGTGACGAAGAAGTCCGAAGAAGAGGGGAAAAATGTTTTGGGGCCACACGGATGTCGTTCTTGGGCCACACGGAGGTTTTTTTGGCCGCGGCGAAGTTTCTTTTGTGCGCGGTGCGCGACGCGAAGAAGAGACACTGTGAGAAGTATGGCTTTTTGGACGCGTGTGTGTTTGGAACAAGTTGGTCGTTTATTAAACCTTAGAGCTACTCCATCCTCCAAATGCAAGCGGGTCACTATCCCTGATAAAAAATGAATTGAGAGTCCCGCAAATGCGCGTGACAATCAATTTACATGAGCGACTTGGCCGCCTTGACCATGGCATCGGTGGTGATGCCGAACTCCTTGTAGAGGATGCCGGCGGGCGCGGAGGCGCCGAAGTCGTCGCGGCCGATGGAAATGTCGGCGTACTTGGCCCAGCCAAAGGTGGATCCAGCCTCGATGGAGACGGTGGGCACACCCTTGGGGAGGATGGACGCCTTGTACTCATCGGACTGCTCCTCGAAGAGCTCCCAGCAGGGCATGGACACCGCGCGCGCCTTGGCGCCGAGCTCCTTCGCCGCGTTGACGGCGAGCTCGAGCTCGGTGCCGGTGCCGATGCAGATGCAGTCGCAGTCCTCGCCGGCGGCGGGGCCTGCGACGACGTACGCACCCTTGCGAACACCCTCCCTGGAGGTGTTGGGGAGGTTGGGGACAACCTGGCGGGAGAGCGCAAGGGTGGTGGGGCGGTCCGTCTGCTCGACGCCAATCTGGTAGGCACCCGCGGTCTCGTTGCCGTCGGCGGGGCGCATCATGAGCATACCGGGCATCGCGCGGAAGGACGCGAGGTGCTCGATGGGCTGGTGGGTGGGGCCGTCCTCACCCACACCGATGGAGTCGTGGGTCATCACGAAGAGGGTGGGGGCGCCGGAGAGAGCCGCGATGCGCATGGCGGAGCGCATGTAGTCGGAGAAGATGAAAAAGGTGGCGCAGTACGACTTGAAGCCGGGGGAGTGGAGCGCGATGGCGTTGGCGATGGCGCCCATACCGTGCTCGCGCACACCGTAGCGGATGTTGCGCTCGGCGGGGGTGTCCTTCTGGAAGTCGCCGAACTGCTTCATGAGGGTCATGTTGGAGGGGGCGAGATCCGCGGAGCCTCCGACGAAGCCGGGGATGGCGGAGCCGAGGGCGTTGAGCATCGTCTGGGAGTGGATGCGGGTGGCGACGCCGGCGTCCTCGGGGGTGAAGTCGGGGAGGGTATCAGCCCAGCCGGCGGGGAGCTCACCGGTGATGATGGAGTTGAGCTCCTCGTAGTCCTCGGGGTACTTCTTCTTGTACTCCGCGAACTTCTTGTTCCACTCAGCCTCGGCGGCGGCACCCTTCTCGGAGCAGTCCATGTACGTCTGGACCTCCTCGGGGACCTCGAAAGCCTCGTACTTCCAGCCGAGGTTCTCACGGGTAGCCTTGGTCTCGTCGGCGCCGAGGGGGGCGCCATGGACGTCGTGGGAGTTGGACTTGTTGGGGGAACCGTAGCCGATGAGGGTGGTCACCTTGATGAGGGAGGGGCGGGGGTCAGCCTTGGCCTTGTTGATGGCGTCGCGGATGGCGTCGAGGTCGGTGTTACCGTCCTGGACGTGCTGCACGTGCCAGCCGTAGGCCTCGTAGCGGGCGCAGACATCCTCGGTGAAGGAGATGTCGGTGTGGCCGTCGATGGAGATGGAGTTGTCATCGTAGAAGGCGATGAGCTTGCCGAGGCCCCAGTGGGCGGCGAGGGAGGCGCCCTCACCGGACATACCCTCCATGTTGCAGCCGTCACCCATGATGGAGTAGGTGTAGTGGTCGACGATCTCGCAGTCGGGCTTGTTGAAGCGGCCCGCGAGGTGCTTCTCCGCCGCGGCGAGGCCGACGGCGTTGCAGATGCCCATACCGAGGGGACCGGTGGTCACCTCGATGCCGTTGGTGATGAAGTTCTCGGGGTGACCGGGGGTGATGGAATCCCACTGGCGGAAGTTCTTGAGGTCATCGTTCTGTGGAAAGAGGGGCGGAGGGGGGCGGGATGGTCAGCTCCGGTTCCGAGGGCTATAGGGAGTGAAAATATCCAAAACTTTTGCAGTTCCGAGGCGACTAACGAGGGGATTTTTATCCCCTCCGCCGAGATTTCCGCTGTCGGAGCCGGGCGAGTGCGGCGAGGGCGACGGATTTTGGGCGCGTCTGACGGGCGTTCTGACGTGGAGTGCCACCCAACGTTCAGACGCGCCGCAGTTTCGCCAGATCCGTCGCCCCGATGACCCGCACGCTCCGGATAAACCCCGACGTGTCGAAAAGCCCTGTTTTCCGATCTTCCCGCTACACGGAAGTTTTGGTTTATCCCGATTGGTTTCGCGGGACGAATGTGCGCGCCCGATCGGTGACGCGGCGCGGGTTCGGAGGAAAGAACGGGATCTGTGACTCACCGAGACGGAGGGGTAGCCGGTGAGGTGCATGAGGGAGTACTGGAGCATGCATCCGTGGCCCGCGGAGAGCACGAAGCGGTCACGGTTGAACCACTGGTAGTTCTTGGGGTTGTGAGTCATGGCCTCGCGGTAAATCACGTAGCCCATGGGGGCGCAGCCCATGGGAAGACCGGGGTGGCCGGAGTTGGACTTGTTGATGGCGTCGATCGCGAGGAAGCGGATGGTGTTGACGCAGTCCATGACGGTCTCGGAGGAGACGTCCGCGGGCGCGGCGACGGCCTGAGCGCGGGTCACCGGCTTGACAGCGCGGGTGGTGACCTTGGCGGAGACCTTCCTCGCGGCGGTCTTGTTGAGACGCTGACCGGCGAAGGAGGTGTTGAGCGCAGCCATAGAGGCGGCGGACATGGCAGCCATCTTTCACGACTTTGAATAAAGGGTGGAAGTGGATAGAGTGCGGATGAAAGTGGCGTTCCCGGCGGGGTTCGCGGCGTTTTATTCCGGCAATCTCAATTCCCGACGGCGGAGGGCCTCTGTTTTTCCGGATTGACTTGCCCAGCTGGCAGGCGCGATTTCTGACTGCCCACTGTGAGAACTTGCTCGGCGATCGATGTGAGCCTCTGATTTTCCTTCACTCTGGATATGTTATCGAGGCACGTTTCGGGGTTTCTGACTCAAGGAGATCGTGACTCATATCCAAAAAATGCCGGTTCACACGTGCAAGTCGCCTTCGCAACGTTCCGCCGAGGTTCCCGATATTTATTTCGTCTGGTCTCGTGAAAGCTCGCAAAGCTATTTGGTTGTTTTCGCTCGTCCTCACACTCCCTCCTCTCATTTCTTCTTCCCGAACGTGAACGTGAGCTTCTTCGCAGCCGCGGGCGCAGCCGGTGCATCGTCCGTGTCCATCGGCGCCGGTCCGTCGTTCGCAGCCGCCGGCGGGTGGTCAAACTTGGGCGACGGCGGCAAGTCATCCTCATCCTCGTCGATGTGCGCGCCAATCTCTTCAATGCCCGCGAGCTCCTCGTCCTCGCCCTTGTGGTACTCCTCGTCCTCCTCGCTGAGCTCCGCGGGGTCCATGCCCACCTCCTCGCCAGCCTCGACCAGCGCCTCGTTCTCCGTCTCGGTCACCTCGGACAAAACGTCGTCCTCCAGCATGCCCACCTCCTCGGCGGCGTTTGCGGGGCCTTCGGGCGTCTGAACTTTGACCTCCGTAGTAGCCGTCGGCACCGTGGCGTCCGGCGCCGTGACCGTGGACGCCGCCTTGACCTCCGCAGTAGCCGCCTTGCCACCCGTAGTAGCCTTGTCCTCGGCCGCCTTTTTCATCGCGCGGAGCTGCACGGCCCTCGCGTCCTCCCCCGTGAGCGCCCGGTCAGCCGCGGCGTAGGATCCGGGGACGAACCCGCCGCGGTTCCTGGCGCCGCGGCCGAGTTCCACGCCGCTCGCGAGCTCGATCGCCCTGGCCTTCTCAGCCTCCTCGCGCTCGCCCGCTAAGCCGGGCTTGGTGCGCGTGGCCTGGCTCGAGACCGCCTCATCCCGCGCCGCTTTCTCGTACCGGATCCAGGAAGGTGTCTCGTCCGCGACGGTGAGCCCGCCCGGCCACAAGTCAGCCTGGAGGTCCATCTCGTTGAACAGCTCAACCTCCGCCGGCGTCCTCGCGAGCCGCGCGTTCAGGGTCTTGAGCGACATGGACGCGCACGAGCGCGTCCCGGCCGTGGACTGCTCCTGCATGAGCTTCTCGAGGGTCTCCCGGCGCTCCGCGTGGGACGTCTGCTGGTCGAACCGGCCCGCGTTGATCACCTCATCCGCCATCTCAATCTTCTGCTGCTGCACGACGTTGCGAACCACGCTCTCGATGCTCTCGGTGAACGTCCGCGTCCCGCCGGTACCCCACGTGGTGTCGTCGGGGGAGCACACGACGCCGGCGCCGCCCTTTGCGGCGCCGCCGTGCTCGGATCCCCCGACGCCGCCCTCGTCATCCGCCGCGCCGAGCTCGTCCATGACGGCTTCCATGTGAAGCACGCGCACCTCCCGCCGTTGACCGATGCGATGCGACCGGGCGACCGCTTGTTCCTCGTTCTTCGGGTTCGGGTCCGGGTCGTAGACGACCACGGTATCGGCGGTCTGGAGGTTAAGACCTCGTCCGGCGGCGCGGATGGAGAGGAGGAAGATGAACTTTTTGGACCCCGGCGCGTTGAACTGCGTGATCGCCTCTTCCCTCATGTCCAGCGCGGTGCTCCCGTCGATGCGGCACCACTCCAGGCCCTCGCCCGCGGGGGTGGTCATGCGCCACTTGAGGTAGTCCTCCAGCAGGTCCAGGAGTTTGGTCATGGTGGAGAAGAGCAGGACCCGGTGACCGGCGGCTCGAAGCTTGATCAGCATCCGGTCCAGCATCCAGAGCTTGCCGCAGGTTCGCACCAAGTCCGCGCCGGTCCTCCACTCGCCGCCCTTGTCGGTCGGGTAGTTCAGAGCCGGGTGGTTGCACACCTTCCGCAGCTCCATGCACCTGTTCTGCAGCGCCAGGTACCCTTTGAAATTTTGCCTCGCCGCGAGCCCGATTTTCGACATCGTGGGGTGCACCCTCAGCGTACCCGTCTTGTTCACCCAATCGTACACCGCAGCCTGATAGGCACTGAACGGGCAGTGCACCGCGATGGTGATCTTGGGTGGGAGCTTCGATTCCACGTCCTGGACGAGGCGCCGCAACATGAACGGCTCGAGGATCTGGTGAAGGCGGGAGATGATGACGATCTTCTTCTCCTTCTCCATCCAGTCCTCGCCCTCGCCCCCGGCTGCGGCGGATTTTTTGCTATCGTCCCCGAACCACTGCTGGAACACCTTGGAGCTATCAAACACCGACGGCAACAGGAGGTTGAGCAGCGACCACAGCTCGCTGAGATCGTTCTGCAGAGGCGTGCCCGTGAGCAAAAGCCTGCGGTTGCATCGGAACCGGTCGAGGTCCCGCGCCAGCTGCCCTTCCCTGTCCTTGAGCCTCTGCGCCTCGTCGATTATGATGTACTGCCAGTTAACCTTGCTCAGCTTGGCGCGGTCCCGCATGATGAACTCGTACGTGGTGACCAGCACGTTAAACTTCAACTGCATCACCTGCGTGTTGAACAGCTTCTGCCGCTCCTCCCTGTGCCCCACGTAGTACACCGCGCTCATGTTTTTGAGCCAGAGCTTGATCTCGCTCTTCCAGTTGACGATGACCGCGTTGGGCACGATGATCAGGTGCGGGCCGTAGTTCTGCTTACTCTCCCACAGGTACGCGATCAGCGCGCAGACCTGCACCGTCTTCCCCAGACCCATCTCGTCGGCGAGGATACCGTTGAGCCTGTTGTTGTACAGCGAGATCATCCACTGCAGCGACACAATCTGATAGTCTCTCAACGTCCCCGCGGTGAGCATGCGCGGCTGACGTATGATCTTCTCGCTCTCCGAGTGCGCCAGGGCGTAGTACTTCTGTTTACCGTCGGCGCCATCCTTGGAGTTGGCGGCGTCCATGAGGTCGCGTGAACCCCGCTCCGCGGCTTGATCCGCGGCAGCCTCCGCGGCGGCCACCACCTCCTCCTCGGTGAGCCCCGCCGCCTCCGCCTCCGCGGCGGCGGCCGCGGCAGCCTCCGAGCGCTGCTGCGTGAGCTTGAGAGCCGCGATCTTGCCCCCGAGCTGCTGCAGGTACCCATCCGTCTTTTCCAAAAATTCTTGCAGCGACGCGTACTTGTCGTCGGACGCGATCCCACCCGGCCCTTCCCGCCCCTGCGCCTCGGCGAGCAGCTCCCTGTAGGCGTCCATGTCGTTCGCCTTGAGCGCCTCCACGCGTCGAAGGTAGTCCGCATCCGCGGTATCTGTACCGCCCTTGGCTTTCGCCGCAGCTTGCGACGCGACGAGGACGTCTCGTTGTCGTCGCATCCAATCCTTGGACATGCGCTCGTGCGCCTTCACGATTTGCCTGTTGCGGGTCACCACGAGCTCCTTCGCCTCCGACGCCGCGTCGGAGATTTTCCGTCGGTAGACTGTGAGTGACTTGAAGTATTCCTCCCTCTCCTGCTTTTGTCGCTTGACGTCCCGCTTGGCCGCGAGTTCCTTCGCCTTCTCCGTTTCCTTCATTAATTTTTTGTACGCCCTGTCGCCGAGCTCCATCAGCTCGCGCTGCACCGCCACGACGTTCGCCCGCACGCTGTCCTGCAGCTCCACCAGCCGCAGCTTCTTCTCCTCGACGCGAAGCCTGCGCCGCTGCTGGTACGCGTGCGGCGTCGTGTCCTCCTCGATCGCGGCGAGTTGCGATTGAACCTCGACGAGCCGGCGCTTGCGTCTCGACTCGAGCTGCCGGTCCGCCTCGTCCTCCACCATCGCGCGAATGTCGCACTCGTACGGCACGGGCTTGTAGCCGTACTTGACCGCCGCGCTGGTGTCCTCCGCGAGGCCGCCGTAGCCCGCCGCGAGGTCGTATATCGGCCCGCGCGGCCGCTGGTACCACGACGGCAGCGCGCACACATCCGCCGGCGGCGGCCGTTGCGGCACGGCATCCGGCCGCGGCCCCGACTGCGTTTGCCTGCCCCGCCCGCGTCCCCCGCCGCCCCGCGCCTGCAGGCCGATCTGCGTGGCGGAGTACCCACCGTACGCCGCCTGCATTGGGCGGTCCTGTGACTGGAAAGGAAGCGTCGGCGTGGTGGACCGGGGGACGTACCCGGGAAAGTCAAAGTCGAACTCTCCTTTTTTGATCTTCTTGAAGATCGTGATCTGCTGCCGGAGGTGGTCGATCTGCGACTTTGTGAACCCGGAGACAACCTTGAAGTTGTGCTTGGGTGCATTCGCCCCGTCGCCGTTCCCCGCCGCGCCGGATGGGCCCGCGGGCGAGGACCTACCGTCCATCGTCACCGCCGATTGGACTGCAGATGAGACTCGCGCCCGGTCCTCTGTAGGTCCGCCGGGTACCTGCGTCGCGATCGGGGACGGGGAACGGTCAGTCGATGTGCCGTGGGTATCTCCCGTTGGTATCTCCGATGCGGATCGAGCACGGATCGATCGCGCGCTCGGTGCGTGGGTAACGACGGCGCGCTGGGCCCACGGGTTGTTCCGACCGGGCGGCGAACAATCGGCTTGTTCGAAAGTTTCGCACTGCACTGCGGGCAAAGTTTAGGGATGGGGAAATTGGCGGCCAGCGCGGGGGCGCGTGGCGAACGGGATCGGGGGACGGCGCGCACCTCGGATACCCTCGCACCCAACCAGCCACGCCGGGGACGCGAACCGACGCCTCCACTCGGCGAAACGGTCTACCAAAAAGCGACCGAGCGCTTCCTTTCGCTCCTCCGACGCCCCGTTGTCTACACAGTTGTGACTGCTCCAGACGAGCGGTTGATTGATCTCACCTTCGACTTCGAGTCAGGAAGTTGGGCGGTTGGAATCGAGAAAAACCAATTATTTCCCCAAACGCAGGAATTGCAGACTGGATGCGCGTGCACGATCAAAAATTGTGGGAATGGCGACCCACGATTGGCTGTTTCTCAATCCGAGGGGGTACTTTATGACTTGGACAATTGGCCAATCCGACTCATCGGGTGCCGCCACTTCACCACGCGCACGCAACCTTCCACCCTTCAAACACACACGGTACGACCCGAACCACGTCGATCCCGATCCATGCACCCTATGCCTTATCCCCGAACGCGTTTACCCCGATCGCGCGTCCCGCGAACCGTCGTTTTACGAACGGCCACGTCGCTTAGGGATGGAAACGCCCGGACCCGGCAGGTTTTTCCCGAACCGCGTGGGTGCCGAACCCGGAGCTGACGATGTGCCGCCCCCCGCGACCTTCCGTTCGCAAATACGCAGATACGCAAAATGCCTGCCGTTACCCTCAACACCCGCACCGACCTCAACACCTCCAAGGCCAAGCTCGGCACCTTCGAGCTGACCACCACCACCACCGTGGAGGGCTGGAGCATCAAGGCCACCGCCGAGCCCGTCATGCCCGAGCTCAGCAAGTCCGGCCTCTCCGACATCTCCGCCGAGATCCCCGCCATGAACGCCGAGGCTTCCAAGGATGGCATCACCGTCTTCTTCGACAACCTCCAGCTCATCCCCAAGAAGCAGTTCGTGCCCCGTGTTAAGATCGCCAAGTCCGTGGACGTCGCCGACCAAACCTACGACGTCAAGGCTGAGCTCATCCCCAAGGGCAACACCTCCGCCGCCAAGGACAACTCCCCTTCCGACGCGCACATCGTGAAGCTCGGCGTCACCGCGCCCGCCATCTCCGGCTTCACCCCCAAGCTCGACTTCTCCACCGCCGACAACACCGCCACCGTGGAGGTCAGCGGCAAGGTTGACAAGGCGACGGTGACCCTCAAGGCGGACATCGACGTCGAGGGCAAGAAGAGCAAGGGTGCCTCCGCCAAGGTGGCCTACCCGCTCCCCGAGGGTGTGAAGGCTACCGTTGAGGTCAAGGACAACAAGTCCGCCAAGATCGAGCTCGCCAAGGACCAGTCCGGAGCGACGTTCACCCTCGAGGTGCCCGTCGCCGACGTCACCGCGCCCTCGCTCTCCGCCGACGACCTCACCCTCAAGGTGAAGTACTCCATGGACTTCGACATGTAAACGATGTAAACCCTCCTCTCGATGAACTTCGAGAGTACGGTGTGGTGTATCAACTTATTCATAAGGTGTGAAAAGTTGGCTACGGACGCGTTTGGATCTGCGCCTGGAACTCGCGGGCGCCGGTCTTTATTTTAGCTTCTAGCCGATTTGTAAGGTCACTGATTACGTGTTTACAAAGCTCTTACTCTTACTCGACGGACGCGCCGCGGTGAGTTCGCTCCACCGCGACGACACAATCAGATCACACACACTCACTTCGACTCGCTCACGACCTCGATGAACTTGTCAAAGTCCGTGACGAACCAGTCGGCGCCCTCCATCACCGCCTCTCGCTGCTGCACGCCGCCGTACCCGACGAAAACATCCGCGCCCCCCGGCGCCCTCGACTCGAGGTCGGTGGCGCCGTCGCCCACCATCGCCATCGTCCCGTGCCCAAACTTCGCCTTGATGTGCTTCACAGCCTCAGCCTTACCGCCGGCTTTGCTCGTGAACTCCGTCGGGTCGAAGGACTCGTACTCGCCGGCCTCGTCGAAGAGGATGTTGTTCGCGAAGATGTTTTCGTTTGGAACTCCGAGTCGCTCGGCGACGGGCGCGATCATCTGCCGGAAGCCTCCGGAGACGAGGTACACCGTCTTGCCGTTGGCCCTCAGGGCGTCGAAGAGCTCGGCGACACCCGGGGAGATCTTCGGCTCGTTGTTGGCGAGGTACGTCTCCACGGTTTGCCTCGTCGGCTGCATCACCCGCAGCCTTTGCTCGAGCGCGTCGCGGAACGAGACGTTGCCGCCCATGGCTTTGTTGGTCATCTCGGCCACCTCGTCGCCCTTGCCGAGGAAGGCGGCGAGCTCGTCGATGCCCTCGTCGGTGCACACGGTGCTGTCGACGTCGAAGCACACGCCGGTGGCGGTGCGGAGGAGGTCGATGACATCCTCGGAGGGTTCCCTGTCGATGTAGGTGTTGGTAAGATATTTTTGGCTTTTTGAAAAAGCGATGTGAACCTGGGTGCGCTAGCTAGGGTAACGGTCCGGGCGAGTGTCGCGCGACCGCGGCGGGGTGAAGAAGGGCGATGGGGGAGGGGCGCACCTGTTGGAGGTGGACGGCATCTGAGGAGCGACCACGTTGACGACGACGCGGGAGCGCGCCGCGCGGCGGAGGGAGTTGGTTTTCGAGCGCCCGAGCTTTGCGGGCACGACTGCGGTGACGGGAGCGACACCGACGGCGAACATATCTGAGCTCAGTGCTTGATCTCAAGGGGGGGGCGCCAGGCGAGCTTCTTCTCGAGAGCAGCGAGGCGTTCGGTGCGTTGCTGCGCCGTTTCTACGGACACGAGGTGCTTGACCTGCGCGGGAAGGGGCGGCGACGCTTCAGCACGTCGCGGGACGCAAATGAGGTGGCCACAGCAGGGTGAAAAAACGTGGGACGCGGACGGCGCCGCGGGGCGCCGCGCTCGATGGGGGGCCGCGCGCGGGTCCCTTGAACCCCACCGGGCGACTCCAAACGGTTCCATGAGACGGCACGAGCACGTACGGGGCGCGCACCTTTTCGATCTGACCGCGGTTCGCTGCGTTGTTTGGAACGCCGACCTCCTGTCTCGGCTTGTAGAGCCTGAGGAAATCGAGAGTCTTGAGGTAGGTTCGCTGTTTACCAGCGCGTCCTCGAAGCAACGTCACAAAGAGCATGTACTGAGTTCCCCTGGTGGAAACTGTGTGGGCTAGTGGCGGACCGGGTGCGGACTAGGCACTCGTCTGCGCGACGCTAAGTGTGCCCGGAAGGCCGGAAGATAAAACTTTCCTCACCCGTCTTCTTCCGGCTCGCATCAAGCGGCGGCGGGTCCACTTCTCTCAGCCCCAGATTTCTCTCAGCCGGGTGATTTGCCCATACACGGATCGGTCCAATTTGGAAATTCTGGGGCGCAGATCCTTGCAGAGGCTTTGTGGACTCGTAACAGATTTTTTCTTGTGTTTGAGGCTCACAGCGATTCTGGTCAGAGTTCTCACGCGCTTCCCGCCGTTTGGGTGAAAAAATGGTTGATCCTATATTACTGTGCTAGCCTCTCTCTCTATACGTCTCACGTCTCTGTTAATAGCTTAGTCGGAGCGCTCGAGGGACTTGGAATCTTCGGCGAGACCCATGGAGTGGAGGCCGTTGTCGACGTAGATGCAGGAGCCGGTGATGCCGGACGCGAGGGGGGAGCAGAGGAACGCCGCGGTCTGGCCAATCTCCATGGCGGAGAGGGGCTTTTCGCTGAGGGGCGCGTTGGTCATGGAGTAGTTGATCATGTCGTCGATGAAGCCGATCGCCTTGGCCGCGCGGGAGCCGAGGGGACCCGCGGAGATGGTGTTGACGCGGATGCCCCACTTGCGGCCAGCCTCGTACGCCAGCACCTGGGTGTCGGACTCGAGCGCCGCCTTGGCGCTGGACATGCCGCCGCCGTACCCCGGGATGATCTTCTCGGACGCGAGGTAGGTGAGGGAGATGGCGGCGCCGCCCTTGTTCATGATGGGGCCGAAGCGCTGGATGAGGGACACGTTGGAGTAGGAAGACGCGGAGAGGGCCGCGAGGTAGCCGTTGCGGGAGGTCTCCAGAAGGGGCTTCTGCACCTCCGGGCCGTTGGCGAGCGAGTGCACGAGGATGTCAATCTTGCCGAAATCCTTCTCAACCTCCGCCGCGCACTCCGCGACGGTCCAGTTCTCGTTGCCGGCGTAGCGCTTGTTGGTGCGGATGTCCTCCGGGACGTCCTCCATGGTGTCGAAGACGGCGTCGAGCGGGTACACCTTGGCGAACTCCATCAGGGAGCCGTCGGAGAGCTCGCGGGAAGCGTCGAACTTGCCGCGGCGGAGAGACGTCTCGAAGATGTTGAGCGCGGGGACCCAGGTGCCGAGGATGACCTCGCAGCCGGCGTTCGCGAGGCACTTGGAGATGGCCCAGCCGAAGCCCTGGTCATCGGCGACGCCGGCGACGAAAGCCTTCTTGCCTGCGATGCGATTAAGCGGGGAGAGGAGACGTCAGGGCCAATACGTATTTGCGTCGCTCGCGGGTGGAAATAAATTGCCGCCGCTGCGCGAGTGGGCTCCGATACGTCGCCGCCCCGTCGCGAGCGACCGGGGAGGGGGACGTATCGATCGCGCGTCGATGCGGGGATACATCTACGTTTGCGGCGGACGCCTCATCGCGGGTGAAACGGCGACGGTGACTCCGGACGGGAACGTACCGCGGAGGTCGATGGGCAGGGTCAGATCGGTCTGCGCCGCGCGGACGGTCATGCGGGAAGCCGCACGGGGAGCCTTGCGGGCGTTGCGAGCGCCGGTGCGGAGCACGTTGGCGGTGAACTGCTGGGTGGCCATGGCGGAAGACATGGTGGAGGAAGGTGTGGTTGAGTGAATCAACCTTTGTGTGCGGCGAGATGAGCGCAGCGGCGCGTTCCCGGGCGGCTTATACCGGCGTTTTACAATCGGCCGCTATCCACTTGGCGAAAAGCGCTTGCGGCCTGAGGCTGGAGAGTCCCACGGCGGGTCCTGACCAATCACAGACGAGCGTTTGGCTTTTCTTTTGGCTTTTCTTGTTGGCTTTTCCGAGCCCGACGCGTCACACTCGAGCCTCGCCAGCGCACGCTGGGTCCGCTCGTTTGATCCGAACGATGTCCATCCTCGCGATTGCCAAGCCCACCGTCACGCCCGCGCTCTCCCGCGGCGCCAGGCCCCTGGCCAAGCCCCGTGCGCCCGCCGTTTGCCGCGCGATGGCTGCGCAGGAGAGGCTCGATTCCGCGGAGAAGACCCGCCCCGCGGGCAAGGTGGCGGCGGCGGTGACCGCGGCGATGACCGGCGCCCTCGTGGCCCTCCCCGCGCTCGCCGAGGAGGCGGCGGCCGCCACCTCCGGGGAGATTTCCCCCTTCGCCGGGGTCGTGGACATCACCGTCCTCGGAGTCGTCGGACTTTTGGCCGTGCAAGGGAACAAGAAGGCCGAGGCGGCCAAGGCGGCTGGGGGCAAGAAGGGTGGCAAGAAGAAGAAGTGAGAAGTGAGTGGTCAAGGTCAATGCCTCTGTCCGTGTGGAGAGGTAGACGACGTAGCTATGTAATACACGACGCACATCGCGGCATCCGCCCGTCGAGCTCACGCGAAAACTTGCAGGAAAAGTTAAGCGTAAATAATGGTATTTCATGTATGTGTAAACATGTTTCGTGATCTAATTCATATTCACGTGGATTCGTGTATGTGATCTAGTGATTGATTGAAACTAGTGCTACACTCCTCGGGGATTCAAAAACAAACACTTCCGATCGTCTCCTCGGAGCACACGACAAACACGAACGCGGGGGGCGAGTAGGGAGCGCCGGCGGTAGCTTCGCGTTCGGTACGGTCGATTCGGAGACATGCCGGCGGATATCCGTTCCTTTTTCGGGGGCCCGCCGAAGAAACCCGCGGGGGACGCGGCGGCCAAGCCCAAGGATGAGAAGAAGAAGGATGAGCCCGCCGCGACGGTGTTGCCCAAGAAACCAAAGGTGGAGGAGCCCAAGCCGGACGTCGACATGGTCGACCTGACGGACGATACCCCGGCTCCGAAGGCTACGGCGAAGCGCAAGCCGGTCGTCGACGATGTGAGTGAACCCCGATGCGCGCCCCGACCCGAGATCCAGCCGACGTGTTCGTTGTTTATTTATTTCTCTCCGATCGCCCGGACGCGCGTCCCTTCGCTGACGGCCGAACGCGCCCTTTACCCCGCGCAGGACGACGACCTCATCCCGGACAAGTCTCCAACCCCGGCCAAGAAGGCCAAGAAGACGCCGACGAAGAAAACCCCGGTGAAGAAGGAGCCCGCCAAGGAGCTCCCGATGCCCCCGGGCTACCCCAAGGAGGAGTCGGAGCTCAAGTTCTCCGTGATCCAGGAGGCGTCCGCGTGGGGGTACAACGACACACGGGCCGAACCCCCGAACAAAGGCGTGAAGGTCCACCCACGGGGACCCAACGACTGCCTCCAAGGGGTCACCATCGTCGTCTCCGGCGTGCTGGACAGCATGGAACGAGCCGACGCCGAGGATTTCATCAAGCGACACGGCGGAAAGGTGACTACATCGGTCAGCGGCAAGACGACCTACCTGCTCGTGGGGATGGACTGCGGCAAGTCCAAGTACAACAAGGCGAAGGAGCACAACACGACGCTCATCGACGAGGACGGGCTGCTCGCCATGGTGGCGGCGTGCGGGGAGAAGCCGGCGACAGCGGCGGAACCGGAGCCCACGGAAACGGATGTCGACGCCGTCAAGTCCGAGGTGAAGCCATCGCCCGTGAAGCCCGTGAAGTCCCCGGTGCCGACGCCCAAGCCCTCCCCGAAGCCCAAGGCGTCGATCGCGCCCACCGCGCCGCCGCCCGCTCCGTTCAAGAAGGCCAAGGGTGAGGACGAGACACCCCTCTGGGTCAACAAGTACAAACCCGCAGCGCCCGCGCAGCTCATCGGCAACGGCGCGAAAATCGCCGAGCTTCGCAAGTTTCTCACCACCTGGGAGGACGTCCACCTCAAGGGACCGGAGCTCAAGGGCAAGGATAAGCCCATGAAGGCGGTACTGATCTCCGGCCCACCCGGCGTGGGTAAGAGCAGCGCCGCGACGATCATCGCAAAGCAACTCGGTTTTGAAGTCGTGGAGGTGAACGCGTCCGATACCAGAGGCGCGTCCGGCAAAGACGTCAAGGATGGCGTCGCCGGCAAGGCGAGCAACGCCGTGCGCGAGATGGTGACCAACCGCGCGGTCAACTTTTTCACCGGAAAGGCCAAGAAGATGTGCCTGATCATGGACGAGGTTGACGGCATGAGCGGCGGCGACCGCGGCGGCGTGATGGAGCTCATAACGTGCATAAAGATCAGCAAGATCCCCATCATCTGCATCTGCAACGACAAGTACAACCAGAAGCTGAAGAGCCTCCAGAACTACACCGCGGACCTTCCTTTCTTCAAACCCACCAAGGTCCAGATCCTCAAGCGCATGCTCAAGATTGCCAACGACGAGGGGATCGAAATGAGCGAAGCGGCGATGGAGGCGCTGATCGAGACGTGCAACAACGACATCCGCCAGATCATCAACCAGCTGCAGATGCGCCGCCTCACCAAGCAGTCCTTCGAGTTCGACGACGTCAAGTCCCTCGCCAAGAAGGATGTCGACATGGGCCCGTTCACCGCGATGGACAAGCTCACGAACCGCGACGCCGGGGCGCTGACCGTCACCGAGCGGCTCAACCTCGTGTTCCAGGACTCCGACATCATACCGCTGTTCATCCAGGAGAACTACCTGCACTACAGGCCGTTCGCCGCCAAGAGCGAGACGGAACGGCTGGAGCTCGTCGCCAAGGCGGCCACCTGCATCTCCCACGGCGACGTCATGAACAGGTCCGTTCGGATGAAACAGAACTGGGGGCTCATGCCCTACGCCAACATGGTGTCGTCGGTCATGCCCGCGAGCATGATGCGCGGCGGCCGCGAGGCCTTCCACGAGTACGAGCGCAACTTCAACAGGTTCCCCGGCTGGCTCGGCAAGAACTCCTCCGCGGGTAAGATGAAGCGGCTTTTACACGAGGTGCACTCGCACGCGGGGACTAGCAACGTCTTCAAGGCGGACGGCGCCGGCATGCGATGCGACTACCTTCCCCTCATCAAGGACCTCACCACGCGGCCGATGTGGGAGCCGCCGCAGGGTAAGGGCAAGGAGGGCATCGAGGACGTCATGGAGATTATGGACGCCTACTGTCTCACTCGAGCGGATTGGGAGAGCGTGTACGAGCTGTGCAAGTTTCCCAAGGGTGTCGGCCCGGAGTTTGTCGACGTGTTGAAGCCGATCGCGACGGCGACGAAGGCGGCGTTTACCAGGGCGTGCAACGCGGGGAGCCGCACCGTGCACAGCGGCATCCTGGTGGAGGACTTCAAGAAGAA
>Ga0206682_10001662_pt1 | contig 21586 bp, 18 predicted proteins | sample M240m12015metaG_FD_155444 | JGI IMG/M metagenome (GOLD analysis project Ga0206682, IMG submission 155444) | Ammonia-oxidizing marine archaeal communities from Monterey Bay, California, United States - M2 40m 12015 | ecosystem: Environmental > Aquatic > Marine > Intertidal zone | place: USA...
CAGGTTGATCTTCCTACTGAACCGGGGTTTAAGTAATTTTGCAATTGCTTTTTAACAAAATCGTAATCATATTGAGTAAACGATTCTACAGGGTTTGGTTGTTCTTTTAACCAAAGGTCTACTAAATCATTATTATCTGATAATGGTGTTTGTTTTGGTTTAATTCTTACCGTTGTAGTAGGGTATGGGTTACCTTGTTGTTGTTCAACAATTAAGTCCCAACCGTTAATTACGTCTGTAAAGTCACCTACATCTTCATCTTCAGCAAGAGCTAAAAGAGCTTTATAAATAGTAACTCCGAAACCCCATAACCTAACACCTTTATCTTCTTCTCCTCTTACTACTACAGGAGCAAAGACTCTAGTTTTTGGGTTAATCTTACCTGATAAAGACCAGTTGTCTTTGTCATTGGTTTTTCGTAGTTCTTTCACAAATTCTTCGATAGGATCTTGCTTACCAAAATTTGATAAGGCAATCATAGGGTACTTCCCTATTCCATAGTGAAATTTTAATTCCTTAAAAGGAAATGCAGGGTCTAGAGCAGATGGAACAATTCTAAGAGTTTGTTTACCTAGTTCAGGTTTCCAAAAAATCTTTGAATAGTCTGTCTTTTCTCTGTCCTGTCCGTTGTTGTTTAAGGCATCGAGTTTAGCCTTAATAGCATTTAAATCCATATAACATTTTATTTTTAATTATAACCTACTATTAATATACGAAAAAATAATTAACGAAGCAACTTTAAAGCTCAATAATATTAAAAAGTTTTGTGTTAATTCTTTTAAGTTCTGGTCCTTTTGTAAGTAGTATACAGTTTCTATAGTCTGACCAGTTTACTTTGAAAGAGTTATCTAACTTACCGTCGTTTAGTTGCTTTATTAATGTGTTTAAAGCATTGATAGTGTATAGTGTGTTAGTCTCTTTTTTTCTATGTACTAGTATGGTATTATCTAAGAAAGTAGATACATTACCAAAATCAACATTATATGTACAAATATATTCGTTTTGACTTTTTGAGTAAAGTACGAATATTTTATTATACACTATGCGATATTTTTCTCTTATGGATGTAAGTACGTCGTCTAATGTTTCTTCAGTAGAGAACGTACAAAACAGCTTGTTGCTCATATCTTCGTTTAAATAAACTTCATTGAGATCATAGCTCAACGAAAAATCTGTAACTGTTTGCATTTTATATAAATATTAAACTGTTTCTATAAAACTAAGTCTTTACTGAATTTAAATTTTACCGGGTAAGAATTATCCTTTTCTAGTATATTCTGTATACCAAATAAGACTTCTTTTCCGTCTTCTTTAGAAAAGTCAAAAAGCAGTGCATCATATGTGTATAACACGACTTTAGTCTTTTTATCCTGTAAATACCTTAGTACTTCTTTTAATATAAGAATATTATTTGAGGTTTCCAACGATTGCATCATATAATTCATTAATTTTGCTGGATGCATGTCTTTTAGCTTGTTTGAAAAGGCTTTACCTGATTGTGGATTCCAGACACAACCTGTTTTTTTGAAACTATCCCACATAGCATCAATATATTCCTGTATTTCTTTAAATATTTTTAAGTCTTTATGCTTTTCTGGTATTTTGCCGTATATAGCATGAAAGTTAATCTGTTTTGCTTCTTTATACTGCTCTTCTGTTATGTCATCAGTGCCGAAGTAGTGTTTTGCAAGTTGCTTATGGGCAGATTCATCTGATAAATAATAGTCAATTTGATTACAAAGTAACCTAAGGTGATAACCATCAAAATCAAACTCCACAAAGTAATCATTTTGCGGTGTGAAGGTCTTTCTATAATCTTCCGTGTGAGGAATAGCAGCGAAATTAATACTGTTATAAGCATTAGTGGGTCTAGATGTAGCATTATATAAATTATATGAAGTGTATACTGTATTTTTTTCTATATTATACCTAGGTTCTCTTGGTTTAAAGTTACTAATAAAGTCATCTCTATGTATACCTAATCCTTGTTGCTCTAGTAAGTAAAATACTGATGTAGCTGTATTATTATAAAAATCAAATCCATCGGGTATTTCTATATCGATTAACTCTTTTACTTTGTTGTATAATTCTTCGCAAGATTCATACAATTTAGATATGGGTATAAGTTGGTTTATATTATTATGTTCTCTAAATCTATTATAAAAAGGAGTAATACTTCTAGTAAACTTAGAATACTCTAATCTACTGTAGTTTGTCATTGAGTGTACCAATGAAAGATCTATTGCAGAGGGTACATTAAAATGGTAGAGCAATTCTTTCTTATTTAATGTATATAGTTTAGATGCTTTGTTTAAAAGAGTAGAGACACGTGTTTTATCTATATTTAAACCTTCACTATGTTCTATAGGAATTATGTACCCATGTTGACTATTTAACAGTCTTAGGTATACAGCAACTGTAGAAGTTAATTTTGGATGAAAGTTATAGTCTGATGAAATTACATCTACATAACATCCTAGCTTAACTAGTTTTTCTAAGTTTTCTAATTTTGATTCTTTCTCTACTATATAAAACATATATACAATATAGTAAAAAAAAATCTATTTTCAAACTATCTTTACTGAAATGTTAATAGTAGCTGCCTCCACCACCGCTGCTCGATGAACCTCCACCGCTTGAGGAACCGCCAGAAGATGGTATTGCTCCTGCATTACCCAGTGATACTGTTGATGGAGTTGCGATTGTGTTTAAATTATCTGTTTCTTGCAATGATTGCTCGTTGTTTATTGAGTACATTGGAATAAGTAGGTCGTGCGGAGTTGTTGAGTGAGTTTTACCTACCATCGCACCTTTTGTTGGATGGATGTGGTAAAATCCTATATAATCCATATTTGTTGATTTTACTTTATACCTTCCTCCTGGTGTGTATAGATTCTCTTTATTGGTTTCTTTTGAATTCCTTGCTTTAAATCTTCCTTTAGATTTAATTAACGGTACTTCCTGTAAGTTGCTTCTAACACTTTTTATAATCCTTTTTTGTTCTTTTCTAGGTAACTCTAAAAATTTATAACCTTCAATATCTGATTCTATATCTGCAAATTGACCGTAATCTGTTATATATTCTGTTACTGGTGGTATAGTTAAAGATGCTTTAAGTATATTTTCTCTATTTCTAGTAGCTGCTCCTTTGTAGAGGTAACCGCTTGAAAATATATCTTTGACGGGCTTCTCTAAAACCCACTTCACTTCTGTTCCTTTAATAAAAAGCTCTTTAGTATACCTTTCATAAGCCTGTAAATCTACCTCTCTTACTAAGTTGTTACGTGTATCAAGTAAAAAGTATCTAAGAAAATATTCTCTTTTGTAATCTTCCGGGGTTGGGTAAACTAAATCTGCTTCTATTTCAGATACTTCTCCTTCGTACTCTAAAAACCTATCGTTTTCTGCTGCTAGTTCTAATTCCGGTGTAAGTGGTATTGAGTCTTCAGATGGTGACTCTCCAGTGTACGTATTTCCGTCTATTGATTCATGTATTGGTCCTTCATAGCTAGAGCCATCAGGTTTAGTAAATTGCCCTAGTAGTGCAAATAGTCCTTTGATAATATGAAATGGAGGTGTCCACATAGTTTATACTGTAAAAGTTTTAAATTCTGGGTTGTCTTTTAATCTTCTTCTTGCTACTCTTAATTCAGATGCTCCGTCTCTGCCACCTTTACCAAACACTACGTGCATATGGGCACCGGTTGCTGCTCCAGAAAGCCTCGCATACTCATCTTTAAATTTAACTTCTCCATCGGTACCAAGGGCATACCCGTAAAGTATATCTCTAACTTTGTGATAGTTTTTTACAGTGTAGGGAGTAAATTTAAAATCAATTGCGTTACCCATAACATGTCTACTTGTATAGTCTAATGCGTCGCTATGATGATAGTGATCGTTTCCTCCTGTTGTGTTTATAGAAAGCGATGGTAGTTCAGATTTTAACGTATTAAATAGTGATATTGCTGCATCTGCCATATCCGACGAAATGTCTGGTCCTGGTGATCCATCTTTTAGTTTTTCTCGATCAATAGCACTTGTAAGTTCTCCTACAGAGTATTCTGGTATTTGTTTTTCTAAATAACCTAAATCTGCTAAAGCTGCTCTAAGTCTGTTTGCATTAGGAGTATCTTTGGTTGGTACTGGTTCTGCTGGATCTCCCTCTTCTACTTTATCTCCTTCGTAGTTATCTTCTTCTGGTATAGGGTCTGCAACACCGGGTAGGTTGTACATTAATGTGTTTAAGCTTGTTACCCAGTTATTATCTAAATTTATACTGTGGTCTATACCTACAATTGTAAAGGCTATTCTTCCTCTGTTACGCGATGGAAGTATTTCTTCATTTATTGTGAATGCTTCTCCAACTTTCATTCCCGCTACACCTCTCATTGTTAGACTTAATGAAATAGGCAATGCTCCACCAAAAGGACGTGGTACTTGTTCTTCTCGTAGTTTTTGTTCCTTCATTGCAAACATTGCTACCATATACTTTCTGTGTAGCTCTTTATTATCTTCATAGTCTTCTTTACTATATATACCATTAACAACTAAGTTATGCCAAGGTTTTGATAAAGACTTAAAGGTTTCTTCTGTACATGAAGCAAAGTAATTATCTCTTATCGAAGGTACATTTGTCTCTGGTGCTGTAGGGGCGTATGGAGAGTACCTATCACGTAGGTTCTTATTATACTGTAAAAATCCTTCGATCGATTCGTCTGTGCTGTATCCTCCTGCTGCTGCAGCTGAAGACATCATGTTGAACATTTCGTTTGATATTTTACTTTCTATTTTTAGACTGGATACTTCTGTTTTGAGTCCTACTATGTTTAACTTAGGTGGCATTGCTGTTGTACCGGCATCTAAGTTCTGTGTACCTAAATCAAAGTTGTTCTGATCTACTATGTGCCAGGATGATTGATCATCGTTAAAGTATAGGGCCAGTCTATTTATACCGCCTAGAGTAGCATTTAAATCACTCAGTAATCTACTAAAAAACTGTGATACTACTGCTTTAATCTCTAAGTCTTTATTCCTATTTTCTACAAAAGATTTCTGTATTCTAATTAAATGACTGATTGATATCATTATCTTTAACGGGGATTCTTCTGCTGAATCTTCTCCTGAGATTTTTAATAATCTAGGTAGTGTATGTTTTGCTGCTGCTGTTGTTGCCCACGGGGCTGCTTTGTTGCCTGGTGTTACTAGTTCACCTACAGATTTTCTTCTAATTCTATCTCTATTCTCAGGACTGATTACAGGTTTATGAAAAGCGGTGCCGAATTTATCCTGAGCAAAACCATAAAGGTTCCACTCTTCAGCATTAGGAAATGAAGTACTAAAAGGTTTTCCGGCCCTGAATGGCATTATTGCTATTGCTGGATCATTAGTTATATGTCCTGGAAATGTTGACATCACTTGATCAAATTTAGTATCAAATTTTACAGCTACATTACCCGTGTCTTGTTCTTCTAAAATTATCTTATTAAATATTTTTAAGAATTCGCAGAGCGATATATAACTTCTTCTTTTACGTCTAGTTTTTGTAGACTCTCCTGATTGTTTTACTGTAAACGTACTAGCTAGTCTATATACTTCATCTTTACCGAATTTTTCATCACAAAATTCTTGTACTGTTTGCCCATCTTCTTTATCTGGTCGACGTAAGAAATCAAGTACCGATACTAAGTAATCCTCGTTTGCTGAAGAATTTGTTGCATCTACTACCTCCTTTGGGGCTACAAATGTAGTTTTAACTGCATCAATGGTTTCTCCTTCTGAAAGTACTGTTAAATTTGCTGTATATGATAAATCTTTATCTAAACTCCAAGAAAAGTTAACAACTTTACCTACCATACCGTCGTAATTACCTCCAGACTCTTCTCTATGCTCTTTAATGTCTCTTTTTAACATTTGCATAGGAGCTTTCGTAACCATTTCAGGGTCTTCTTCAGTTCCATCGTTTACTTCAGTTTCTACATATTTACCAAGTACAAATTTCTTTGATGCTGAGTATCTACCATTAGATAAATCCCCATCTTTATCTATATAAGAAGTATTCCCCCACTCTAGTAACATTGTAAACCCCGGTCTAAAGTATAACTGCTCTAACATACTGAGCTGTTCTGGTGAGTGGGCTTTTATCTGAATAGTAGCTTTTCTTAAAGTACCAAAGGTTGACTGTGATACCAATTTAAAATCCACTATACCGGGCATTGGTCTTAGCCCTAGTATTTCAGAGTCTTCGTAAGATGTCTGTACACCATACGGGCTGTAAGGTGCATTAAAGTGTATACCTGTCCTACGTTGGTAATTAAGGGTTTTTTTGTTTGGGTCTTCTGTATCTCCTAAACTACCATACAGCACTCCACCTGAAAGAACATTTGCACGGGCAAACTCATTTCCGTAACCTGCAACATCTTTCTGTATTTCTGCTTCCATTTCTGCTGCTAGAGCATGCCATTCCGCATACCTGTAATCATCTGGAGAGCCTTTGCTTTTTAAACGTTGTATATATTCTTGTTTCTCTTGTTGAAGGTCGCTTAAAATAGATACTCCGGAAGTTAAAGTCACCCATGCTCCTCTATTATTACCGAGCATAAGTTCATCTACATTTTTTTCTGTTTTTTTCAGCAATTCCTCTCTATACTTAAGTTGTTTTAGAACTCCTGTGTTTAGAGGGACTCCATGGAGCTTACCTTTTAAGTTATCTGCCATTACCTATTTTTGTTTAACTCTTTATACTGCTGTATTATATTGGTTGTATCCATTGGTATTCTTATCTGTACACCGGGTAATACATTTAATGAATCTTTCTTGCTATTGTTTGCTGATGCTATTATCCACCATAGTGATGAATTCTTATAGTATGTTGATGCTAAAGTATCGTATCTATCTCCTCCTGTAGTAATAACATACAAATCATCTTGTTGAGGTTCTATTGTCGGAAATATTGTATTTACTCTATAGTTTACTCCAGAGTTTGACGGTGCTACATAAATGCCTTTGTATCTATTCATAATTATATAATTTTTTGTCTACTCTTCTGGTTTTAACAGTTTTTTGCTACCTATGAAGATATTTCCATTGGTAGGAGCTTGGGAGTGTATAGGTTGGTACTGTATTTGCACATCTAAGATTGTGGGTAGTTGTTGCCCACCGTCGTCCGCTCGAGATGCAAATGTGTAATCTGTATTCCATGTTAGGTTTACTGATTTTATAAAACCAGGTAAATTATTCATGTAATCTCCAATTGTTACTCTGCTAAATGTGCCTCGCATAAAGTTCTGCCCTAAATATGTAGGTGCTGTTGATCCTACTAATGCGTTGAGTTTTTTATACATCGGTATTAACTCTTGACCACTTGATGCTACTAGCTTAAATCCAAAACTAATATCTCTACTAAACCCACCGTAACTGTACATTTCTTCTGCTCTACCTATATACTGTGTGCCGTTCCAACTACTATTAAAATTATCTGTAAAGCTATCTAAATATGCTCGAAAATCTAGTCTTGTTATAAGCGGTCCATCTGGTCCTTCACTAATAGGTGTTACTGTATCTATACAGAATTTTATTAAATCGTACCCTTTGTATTTCTTCTTTTCCTTATTATTACTATAATTTTCTACAAAGTCTCCCATTGAGGACGTAAATGGACTACGCATATTTATTGCATCTCCTCTGAAAGGTTCATCTTCTGCTGTTGAAGTATGAAAACCTTGTCCACTTCTATTATTTACTGCTGCTGCTTCTTGATTCCTTGTATGTGAACCCATTGCTATTGACTGTGCAGAATATTCGTTTAATCCAGGTTCAAATGTATTTGAAATAAATTCATTCTTTATACCCCTAGGATCGGTTTCTGGTTTATTAATGTCCATTGGTCTTAACTGATCGACCATGTACTTCTGTGTATTTCCGAACCTATCTCTCTTAACGTATTTTTTTAATATTTTAGACCCTATTAATACTGTATCTGCATTATCATTAAACGGAAGGTACTGTTTAAGATCTCTCACATCTCTATTAGAACCGTCAATTGTACCTTGGGTTCTTGATACTTTATGCCCTTGTATACCTTTTAGGTATCCTCTTTTACCCCCAAAGCCTTCAATAAAGTGTGTTCCAGTACCATTAACAGGTATTTGAGCAGTTGTAGAAGCAATTTGCTTTATAGTAGACCAGCCACCGCCGAGCAATCTACCGCCTAGACCTCTATCGCTATTTTTTATACCTTCTTCGATTACATTTAATCCACCTAGTTTACTCGCCCATGCTACACCTTTTCCAGAAATTAAAAATTTTGAAAATCTAGCAAGGTCGTCTATACGTGCTCCAGTTTCTAAAGTAAGTCCTTTCCTATTAGGTGGGTTATTAATATCCTTAGTAATAAAAGGAGATTCTGAACCAAATTCACCATAAGTTAAACTCTTAAGATTAGTCTGTAAATTAATTAAAGGCATTGTATCTGGTTTCTATTAAATGTTTTTGCCTGTATTATCAGTTGCTACAGAAGTATCAATGTCTGCGCTTTTTAATACATCTGTGTATGTTTGTGCAGGTTTTTTACCTTTTAAGCTGTACGGTGTATTTAGCAAATCTTGCAATTTCTGCGTAGTGTGGTTTGCTCTTAAGTCTGCTCCTCCTAATCCAAGGGGAGAGTTTTGAATTGTGTTTTTGATTGACATAGTTGTTTATTTATTTATAAATAGTTATTTTTTACTTTACTCTAATCCTACTCTTGCAGATAGACCCATTACTTCTCCTACTTTATATCCATCCATATTAATAGTTCCGCCTTTTCTAACTTCCATAATTAATGTTTCAAGTAGTGCTTCTACATTACCTCCTAATTTAGTTCCGCCTGCCATTGTAATAGTGTCCTTAGGATTAGCGTGAATAGTAAAGTCATCCATATAAATACCATCATCTGAAGTATTATTAGCAGAAGGGGATGTGCTTCTTGAATTTTTAGCTTTAGTAGACTTATTACCTGTTACGCCTCCTGCATCCATTGCCATCAACCCTACATCTAAACCGGCAGAAACAGCAGTTCCTATTCCTGGGAATATAGATGCTACTCCTGATAAGAATTCCATACCTGCTCCTAAATAGTCTCCGTTTGCAAATCTTTTTGCAGCGAATCCAAGACCTACTAAAGCTCCTAAAACAGGTATTTTTTTAAGAAGTGATTTAAATCCTCCTTTTGCACCTGCTTTAATAAAAGATCCTCCTAAAAATTTTCCAAGTCTTCCAAAAAGTTTCATTGCCGTTTCAGGAATTGTTTTTAACTGACTCAGAGGTTTAAAAGCATCCATCATTACTACTCCAAGTGCTTTCATTTTTGAACCCATCTTAGTTATGAAAACAAATGTTTCTCCAGCTACTGTTGATATACTGCTGAACATAGCAGTTACTGGTTGTAACACTCTTGCTAGATCTCCAACTGCTGCTGTCATATCTTGCATTGCTTCTTTTTGTGCTTCTGCTGCAGATTTATTTTCTAACTGTCTATAAGTTTCTGTTTCTCCTAATTCGTTTTGAAGTTTCTGTTGTCTTGCATTTGCTTCTTTTATTTTTCCTTGCTCTCTTAAAGTTTTAATAGCTTCCATTTCCTTTTTGATATTCTCATCAAGAGATTTGGATGTATCGAAACTTAAATTTTTAATTGCTTCCTGTTTTATCAGTGATTCTGCCATTTCTTCTCTGGACATTCCCATTGCTTTGGCAATTGCAGTTTGCTGTATTCGGTTCATACTGCTGAATTTAGCTTGAGTAATACCGTTTTTAGCTAACTCTTGGCTCATACCAACTAAATCATTCCTAAGCGCTGCTTGTCTTGCGCCGTCCAGATTTAACTGTTGGCCAGTTAGTAACTCTGCTTCCATCTCATTAGCTATGGAACTTTCGTAGTCCAGTAAGCTATCTGCTATACCTTCCATTTTACTAAAGGATAAACCAAGTTTTCTTGCTTCAACTGCTGCTCTTGCTAGTCCCCCTGGCATTTTAGAAGTTGATAATGTTGTTGCTGCTGATGCTTCTGATATATCTTTCATTACATCTTGGTATCTAATAGCTGTACCGTTTGCAGCATTTTGAAGAGTTACTGTACCTATAAGGTTGTCATTAAATTGCTTTAAATTCTTTCCAGTTGCTGCAGTAAATGTAGTTAGGTTAGCTGCTTGTTCCGCAGATAGTCCAAACTTCTTTACCATTGTTCCTGCTGCTGCTGCTGTTTCTATACTTAAGTCTGCTGATATCCCTAATTGGTTTGAGACAGCCATTGTAGCTTCTCTTAGGTTATCACCTGATAGTCCTTTTATTGATATTCCTGCATCACGAAACTTTTTGTCTAAACCTGTAGCAGCTTCTCTACTTATGTTTAAGTTACGAGAAAGGTCTGTTATATCTTGATTTGTTTTAAATATACCTTTAGTAAAGATAGCACCAGAAAACGCTAATGCCATTTTACCTGCAGCTTTACCTACTGCACCCATTCCTGCTGTCAGTGCACTACCGCCTTCTGCTCCTGCTTTCCTAGCTTCTTTTGCTGCTGAGTCAAACTCTTTAAAAAATTTACCAATTACCGGTATATCGCCTGCTACTTCTGCTATAGATTCTATCCAACTAGTTTTACTGTTTAGATCATCATTAATATCTTCTATTTCTTGAAATGTACCTAAAACACTTTCTGCTTCTACGGCTGCACTATTTAAACCTTCAACTATTTTAAATATTAATTTAGATTCTGATTCTGTTGCGTTTGCTGCTTTTTCGTTTAGAACTGCAATTTTAGATTCTATAGCCTGTATTTGACCCTTTACTAATTTCTGTTTTTTTAGTATTGCAGAGGTCTTCGTCTTATCTTTTAAATCTTCTTTCGTAAATTTAGATAATGCTTCTGCTTGACTTGCTACCTGTTTAGTTAAGTTGCCTGCTCCTTTTAATTCTGCTCCAAAGTCTACAGAGGCAGATGCTGTTTTACGCATCATACCTGCTATTCCAACTAAAGCTTGATTTGCTCTTTCTGCTTCTTTTGAAAATCTTTCAATCTGGGATACGGCAGCAGCGGTTTCTTTCTTTACCTCTTCTGCTTTTTTCGGGTCTAAGTTCTTATCGTCAGCCATTGTGTATTGTTATATAATATAAATAGTTAAGGCCTCTATTATCTAGAAGCCTTTGTACTATAAGTTGGCTTTGATCTAGTTTTTATGTTAGGTTTAGCAACTTGTCGGTTTTTTGCTTTATCGTACTGCTTTTGATTCTCTTCGTTTTCCTTAGTATAAAACTCTTTAATTTTATTAAAAGTAAACTTTCTTAACCATATTGGCATATTATATACTTCATTCCAGGTATAACCACCTTTACCGTGGAAAACTATTTCATGAAGAAGTGAGAATATATTTAGACGATCAGCCTGCGTCAGGCCAAAAAAAGCTAAGCCCAATGGGCAAATCGACATCCTCCTGCATGCCGTCTTCGTCTGTGTATAAGAATGTCATCTTAACGTTGGGTTGGTTCTTAGCGTAATCCGCTCTTAATGCTCTTGCATCTTTAGCTAGTAAGTAATTATCTACAAAATCTCTTATATCTTTTTTCTCTGTCATACCGTTTACAGATGTAATGATATATTTCATTCTTGTAGATACTTCTGGTGAAGAGTTTTTAGTAATTTTTTTAAGTCCTTCTATTTCTCTTTCTAGTAATTTTTCATCTCCATGAGTTAGAAGTTTATATGTTACTGCATTACCTGTTGAAGGAAGATCAAATGAGAAAGAATTAGAACCTTGTGAGTATTTCTTATCATCAATTTCTATATTCTGTAATGTTGTTAAGTCTACTGTGATTTTCTCTCCATTATATGTAATATCGTAGTCTTTACCGTAAGAGAGTATTCTTGCTGCTATCATTACAGCATTTTTATCTCCTATAAGTAAATCGTTATAGTTTACTTCTTTATTAACTATGAGAGATTTAAGTAACTTATCTATTACTGTACCGTTATTAATTAGATTTCTGTTTGTAAGAATATCTTCTTCTTTAGCAGTCATGTACTTCATTTCTAACTTACCTGAAGCTAGTGGTGAGTCTTGTGAGTATAAAAGACCTTTTGAGGGTAATTCGATCTCTTCTGTTGGGATTGAAAACTTTGATTCCATAAATTTTATTTAGTTATAACTTATTCTATATATAAATATACGAAATAAAAATTTAGTAGGCAACAAAAAACCCGGATAAGTTCCGGGTCTTTCTTTTAATCTCTATGTAAGTTAATTTCTAGTAGTTTAGTACGCAGTAATCCATTGCTACTGTTATCTGTACTTCAACTGGTTCATCAGATGACCAATCATACTGTCCAAAGTCTCCATTTGTTAAAATAGCTCCTTTGATGATCCACTCTCCAACTACGTCTCCTACAGGACCTAGAATATTTAAAGTCAAATCCTTTTTATACATATCAGAATAACCTGCTCTACCGGTTACTGATTCGTATCCTAATCTTGCCCACTCCATTACAGCTTGAGCTCCAGAAGGTGTTACTGGATCGTATAATGTGAAGGTCATGTCTTCCCATTCTCTTTTTCCTCTAATCTTTCTATAAGAGTTAATGTGGTCTAGTTTTATAATGTTATCCGTAAAGGTAGGTGCTTTAACATTCTTTACCATGAAAGATGGAATGTTATCGATATACATTACAAATCTGTTTTGTACCTTTGGTTCAAAGGCTTTAAACATTACTTCTGATGTGTCTAATACTGCCATGTTGTATTTACTTTATTATAAATATGGTTATTTTTAATTATTGTACAAATGTTGCTCCAGTTGGCTCAATTGTAAAGTCTAGTACTATAAATTCTGCTGTTTTTGCTGGCTGAATAAATACTTGACCTATTAATTGATTTCTATCTACTACATCTGCTGTGTTATTTGATTCATCCATTACTACTCTGTAAGCATAAAGACCTTGTCTCTGTACCACTGATTCTAAGTAAGGATTAACGTTTGCTAAGAATTTATTTCTTGTTGCAATCGTATTTTGTTCAAATACTAAGTTTGTTGCTTGATCTCCTAAGAACTTCTTAAGAGCTATTAATAATCTTCTAACATTTACTCTGTCTAATGCTGAAGCTTTTGTCTGTAAAGTTTTTTGTCCAAATACTGCTATACCTTGTCCAGGGAAAGTAGATTGGATTTACTTTTTTGCAGCATATAATATATCTCTCTGATTTCTGCTTAGTTTTTGTTCTGCTTGTATTACTCCTGTTATACCACCTCTTACTAAACCTGCTGGGGCAAACCAAGGTGCTGCTGCGCTATCATTAAAAGCATAAACTCCAGGTACTGTACAAGAAGCTGGTGCCCATTGCAATCCTGCTCCTCCGCTTAACTGTACCCATGGCCAGTATGCTGCTGAATATGAACTGTTTACTTTTTTAGCTTGAGTTACTAAATTTGCTGTAGTTGAGCCGTGATTAGCTAAATCTACTATCGCTATACAATCACTTCTAAATTGTGCTGCTGACATAAGTGAATCTAACACTGTAGCATGAGTTGCATTTTGATATAGTAAACCGGGTGCTGATAATACGTTAATTACGTATTCGTCTCTATTTTGTAATACGTTTATCGCAGTTTCGTAATCTGCTGCTACTAATCCCTGTGTATCAGTATTGGATATTGCTTCGTTAAATGTCATAGCTGCTTTAACGATGTTTCCAGCACCGTTATAAAACGATCCTGATGTTTCTAGTGGTAAAGATGCTGAATATGAAGTTGTTCCTTTCGAGTTAACTGTGAAGCCATCTGCTGCTAAATAATTGATAGTTGCTCCTGCTACTGCAGAAACATAAACATATCTAGATTTATTTACATAGTTACCAGAAGATTGTACGTATTTCTGTGTACCATCTGTAACAACAGTTGTTACTTGATTTCCAATTCTTTTTTCAATGTAGTTATCACTATTAGGATCTAATGATACATTATTATACTGCTCTAAAATTACTTTATTAGAGTGGTTATCATTTCCTCGTCTTATCGATAAAGTAAATGTTCCAGCTTCATTATCTTTAGCTGATACTTCCCATCTTATGTTGTCAGCTGATCCAGATTTCATTGTACCGCCGCTATTAGCAATTTCTGCTCCATGATCTACAGCGCCTGTACCGTTATTATATATAACTCCTTGACCGTGCGTTTTAAGTTCAAATGGTACTTCTGCTGCTGCAGATGCAGTAACTGCTCCTGATTTTGCACTTGTCCAAGTTCCTGATGCACTAACGACTCTTGTTACTAAAGCTGAATTACCTCCTTGTTGGAAGAAGTTTTTAATAGCTAATGATGTTAAGAACTCTTTATTAACAGATGCTGATACAAAGATATCGCCGAATATAGCTTTATATTCATTAAATGAAGTTACTATAGTTGGTTGCTCTACTGGTCCTTTTACCGTCGGTCCTATAAATGCTGAACTCGCATCGACTGGTGCTGGCGTTACAAATGAAATATCGTTTTCTCTTGTAAAAACACCTGGGGAAATAATTTTTTCTGCCATGTCTGGTCTAGTTTATTAATTGTTTAATATAAATATCGTTTAGGAATGTAAAACAGTCTAGTATATAAATGTTTTTATTTCTCTTATATAAATAGGGAAGGAGGATGTAAAAACCCTCCAACCTATAAATAAGTATGTATATTTGCTGATTACTCTGCTGATACTACTTCTTCTTCTTTAGTTGCTGCGATGAATTCACCGGATTTAAGATCAATTTGACCTGCTCCGTATTTCTCCTCTAAGCTTTTTGCTAATTCTCTTTCTTCAGATCTAAGTTCTTCTAAAAATGATTTAGCTGCATTAGAACGATCTACTAAGCTAATCTCTGCTAAGCTAATTGTTCCTAGTTCATTTACTAAAGCTGCGTTCTTTTGTTGAAGTTCGTTTAAGCTCTTTACTTCTTCTTCAGTTAATTTTGTTTTTGACATAATTGTAAAACTTTTATTTAATCGATTAATATTATTATAATATAAGAATAAATATATTACTATCCAACTTATTTATGTTTTTTTTATTTTGCAGATATAAGTAGACCGTTTTCAAAGACTAGGTTAATTGTCGCTTTACCGGTTGATACAGTTATTTCTTGAGATGTACCATCTAGCTTTGCATCATTACCTGCAGGACCTCTAGCTCCTGTATCTCCTTTAGCTCCGGCAGGACCTCTAGCTCCAGCTGCTCCGGCAGCACCATTTGTACCATTAGCTCCGGCAGGGCCTCTAGCTCCAGTTAATCCAGCTGCACCTGTGTCTCCCTTTGCTCCTGCAGAACCAGCAGGTCCTCTTGCACCAGCAGCACCGGCATCCCCTTTAGCACCTGCAGGGCCACGTGCACCATCTGACCCATCTGACCCAGCTGCTCCAGCGGGTCCTCTTGCTCCATCTGAACCGTCTGTCCCAGCTGGTCCTCTTGCTCCATCAGATCCATCTGTGCCTGCTGTACCTCTTGCACCTGCATCACCTTTATCTCCTTTAGCACCAGCAGCACCGTCTGTTCCTGCAGGACCTCTAGCTCCAGCTGATCCTGTATCACCTTTGTCACCTTTTGCTCCATTTGATCCATTTGATCCATTTGTACCAGCAGCACCGGCATCCCCTTTGTCTCCTTTTGCTCCGTTTGTACCATTTGAACCAGCTGCGCCAGTATCACCTTTGTCTCCTTTTGGTCCTACTAGTCCTGAGTTGTTTCCTACCCAATTGCCGTTTTCTATTACCTTATTCCCATTAGATAGTAAAATTCCTTTTACATCTGCTTCTTTAGTAATATTTAGTCTACCGTTATGGTCATAATAATGTTGTGTTTTTCTTCCAGCTGGATATCCTCCCCATATTTGCATACCGTACAGAGCAAGGGGTCTTTCTTGGTAATTTCCAGTACTGTAATTAGGTGTAAATTCTATTCTTACGTGGGTATAATGCCCTGTAGATGTTGTATTTGTTTCATGCCAAGGTATTGTGCTAAAAGGTAGGTATAAATGACCTGGCCAAGATGATACTCTACTTGTGGAACTTGTGTGCTGTATCCATTTTTGGTCAGAACATCTTTTTTTCCAAACATGTACCGTACTATTATGTGATTGACTTGACCAGTAACAGTACATTGCGTTTGCAAAAGTATAGTATCTTCCTTTAAATTCAACTCTAAATTTATAAGTTCCTGTTGGTATTGCTACATTTGAATTGTTTGTTCTTAAGAATCTTCTTTTTTGATCATCTGAAACTTCTACTTCTTTCCATTCAGATTCTTCGTTAGCTTGTATGTAGAACAATAAATATTTTAAATCATCATAACTATTATTTAACCCGGTTTTATTGGAAAATTGAGATTCAAATAAAGCCATTTCGGTTACCGTTGGATCTCCAAGGTTATTTGTCGGTATTCCTGATGGATTTTGAAAGTATCTATTTGAAGTTACTTCTGGTGTTCTTAATCTAGAGCCGTTATATGTTAATGTAGATTCTGCATTAACGCTTGATCCTCCGGTTGCAGTTATAATTCGATCGTTACTGTTATTAGATACTGCTAAAGTATCTCCAGTATTACCTTTATCTCCTTTGTCACCTTTATCTCCTTTGTCACCTTTATCGCCCTTAGAACCGTTTGTACCATCAGTGCCATTTGTACCAGGGTTTCCTTTATCTCCTTTTGCTCCATTTGTTCCGTTTGTACCGTTTGTACCAGGGTTTCCTTTATCTCCTTTATCGCCCTTAGAACCATTTGTTCCGTCTGTACCAGGGTTACCCTTGTCTCCTTTAGCACCTGCTGTTCCGTCTGCACCATTAGTACCAGGGTCTCCTTTATCACCTTTATCACCTTTTCCTCCTACACTTGCTGCTGCTGTTGAATCTTTACCAAAAGCATCTACAATGTATGCATGTATTTCTTCTATTTCTTCTCTTAAGTCTTCTAATTGTTTAAGGTAGAATTTAGCTTGATTAAATAAAGCAGGGTCATTAATTAATACTGAAGGATCTGATGCTTGTTCGATTGCTTCTTTAATCTCAGATGTCATAATTAATTCACCGGAAGTATTCATTTCCGCTTTTCTGCTTTTCTTAGCCATCTCTGTTAATTCCGCAGAACTAGCTTGTTTCTTTAATCTCTTACTTCTAATATTGTCGTTTATTCTTGCCATATCTTATTACCTTTTATTTTTTAAATATTCCATACAGCTACCATATTCCAATAGTGGTTACTGCTAGTTGCTGCCTCAATCCCAAATGCTATTGCGTTTTGATTACCAGCTGTTCCATTCATATTAATTTGCTTATTAAACTGTATCCACGTTTGTCGGTTTGCAGTAACTGTGAAAGTTTGCGTGTCTAATAGTGATGGTAATGCAACTACGTCTGCATCATATAACCTTAATTTATTATTACCAAGTAAGGTGGATTGAGTGGTAATACCTACCCCTACCAATGTTGCGCCTTTAGGTATTAAGAAACGTGATGTATAATTTAATGAGCTACCAAGAAAAGAAGCATAATTTGGTATATACCTTAATGATGTTGTGTTTGAAAAGAAAGCATATTGATGCTGTGTCACCATTGATGGCATTCTAGTTCTAACATTACCTCCTGCTGCTGATAAAGGTTCGTTAGATTGCCATGATGAATTATTATAGTAAGTTACTGCTGCATTATCAGTACTATTAAAGAAGTTGTCGTAAACTATTGTATCTTCAAATAATGCTGCTACTCCGTATTGTTGTTTCTTTTGTACCCACAGCTGTATATCTGTATTCGAGTTTACTACTAATTTTAAACTATCTGCTTGATATGCTGATCCAGCACCGGTTCCTGATCTTGCTTCAAAACTATCTGCTCCACTTGCCATTTCAAGTATTCTAATATCAGCTACTTGAGGTGTAGTACCTGAACTATTAGATCTTAGTTCAACTGCAAATCTCATATACCCTGCTTGAGATATCTCTTCCATCATCAGTGTGTATGTAGCTCTTATTTCATTAGCAGCACTTGTTATTGAAAACTTCGCTAATTTTGTCCAGTAGTTTTGTTGTCCTGCAACTGCTGAATGATTTGAAGTAGCATCTGGTGTTCTTCTGATGCGACCGCTTATTCTACCGTTTACAGATAATTTTGATGTTTCCCCTGTACTTACATGAGCTGTATCTCCGTTAACAATAACATTTCCTGAAGTTAATGTTAGGCTTGGTGTCCCTGCGCTGAGGTTTGAACCTGCCATTTTAAACTTACCATCAGTTCCATCAATACCCATTGCAAATGTACCTGTTCCTTTTTGGAACGCTAATCTAGCATCTCCTGCTCCTTGTTGATTTATAATAATACCGCTGTTGATTGTGGAATCGTTTTGTTTAATGTATAGTTTACCATCAACACCGTTATCTACTCCAACAGTAATTTGTTCATCTGCATACAATCTTGCTGTATCTAGATCTCCTCCGACTTCTAAGTCATTATTAAAGACAGAATTTTGAACTACGTCTATATATCCATTAATATCTACGTTACTTTTGAAATTTGCGCTTCCGGTAACTAACAGAGTTGAAGTTATATTTGCATTTCCTGAAACATGGAAGTTGTGATTTATTGCACCAATAGTTCCTACTGCGAAATCACCATCGGTTTTAACTTGTCCAGTTGCGTCGTTTACATGTAATCCCGATCCGCCAGGACCTCCTGCTAGTAGGTGTATTTCATCACCTTGGGTGTATATATCAGACTCTGCAGCTGTCTCTAAGCGAATTGCTCCGCTAACATTTAAAGCACCTGTTGCAAGATCATTAGTTGTTGTAGATCCATTATCAGTTACACTGTCTAATGTTGCTCCGGAAGGACCGATTCCTCCTATTTGGTTTAGTAATTGAGATCCAGAAACATATTTAACAACTGCTCCGTCCAGTACTAAGAATTTATCTGTATCTGTGGTAGTACCTGCTACACTACCTATATTTAACTTCCCGTCTAGTATAAGTCTATTATTAATAAATCTTACTTCTCCTGAGGAGTGTCCAGATTCAATGATCATTTGATGCTGACCTGTTGTATTTGAAGTGTAAAAAGTTAAAGATCCGGTTACTCCTGCTGATGCGCCTCCTCCTACAATTAATATAGGTTGTGTATGGTCTGTATGGTCTAGTAATAACGCTCTCTCATGTATTTGAACTGTGCTTGCAAATGTTGTATTAGGAGAGCTTGTACCAAAGAGTGTGTAAGAACCTGTAACTACAAGCGTGTTAGCTCCAAATGAACCCATTGTAACCTTATCAGAAGAATCTACTTCTAAGATTGGAATACCAGCTACGTCACTAACAGAGAATAATGTACCTTCTAAAGAATCTGTTATTGAGAATAACTGACCTTGGGATCCCTGTACGTCAAATAGTACACTTCCTGATCCTTCTATAGTAACTAGATCTGTTGTACCAGAAACATGCAATTTAGATGCTGGGGTATCTGTTCCTATCCCCACATTACCAACAAAGGTAGATTTACCTGTTGCTACTGTTAACTCAGTAACTGCTGAAGGCTGTAGGTATATCGGTTTGTTTTCTCCGGTATTATAATCAGACTGTATTATTAAAGCATCTGCTGCGCTTAGGTATGCTGCTGCTGCGTCATTTATAAATCTTATTTGGTCACCATTGACAACAATGTCACTTGCAAATGCAGCTGTTCCTGCATTTGACATATCTAACGATAAAGCCGTAAAAAATGTACCGCCGTCATTACCTCTAAATATCATATCCTTGTTACTAACTGAGGAGATAAATGTAAGGTTCTGTGAAGTCATATTAACTTTACCAATAAGCGTACCGTTATCAGTAAGTTGTATAGAATCTCCTGCTGCATCTAAAATTATATCTCCTGCAGAGTCGATAGTAAAGTTACCCGTTGAGTTATTTATTTCACCATTTGCTCCGTTATGGAATATTTGCATATCATTGTCATCTCCTAACTGAAGTTGAGCTGAATCGTTGTCTAGGTGTATATTTCCTGTTGTAGTAATAGAAGGTACCGATAGTAACCCTGCAGAAGAATATGTCATTCTATTAGTAGCACTACCTGCAGGTCTCCATTCTAGATTACCACCATTGTAGGATGCGATATCCCATGATACCGTACTGTCGTCTCTAAGTCTTAAATATGCCCAATTACTTCCTCCATTTTCTATTTCTATTCTAGCAGATGCTGATGAATCAACTTTAAAACCTAATCCATTTGTAGATTTAATAGTTTGATTTGTACTAGAACCTCTATCGGCAACAGTATCTAAAGTATCTGCTTCTGCAGTTAGAACTGTACCATCCGAAATAGCAGTATTTAATTGTGCTGTTGTAAATGATCCTAGCGATGTTGCATTTCCTACTGATGTAATATGTCCAGTTAAATTAGCATTTGTAGTTACTGTATCTGCTATTAATGCATGTGATGCTGAAGTAGCTGAAGTAGCTGAAGTAGCAGAAGTAGCAGTAGTAGCACTATTTGCTGTTAATGCATGTGATGCTGAAGTAGCAGAAGTAGCAGTATTAGCAGTATCAGCAGCAGTAGCTGATGCAGCAGTAGTAGCTGTATCTGCTGTTAATGCATGTGATGCTGAAGTAGCATTATCTGCAGTTCCTGTTGTATCTTGATTCCAAGTTGGAACTGTTCCTGATATTTCACTATAGACTGGTTTATGTCCTTCGTGGAAGATCTTATAGTCTGTTTCACTAGCACCAACTCTTACCCTGAATCCTTCTGCGTGTGGAGCGTTAAGTATTACGTGATCTGTACTGTCGTTTGAAACACCTACTATTAATTCAGCATTTTCTCCAGATGTCCCTGTACCGTAGGCATGGTATTGTATAAATCCAAAATCAGTACTATGGTTAATGTTAGTACCATCTTTTTCTGATTCGAAGAATATACCGCTTATCCCTACAGAGTTTCCTTTTAATACAATGTTATCTGATCCTGTATGGTAGTTAGATGAGGCAACATAAGTTCCTCTAGATAAACTTCCATTAAGTGTTAATCCCCCTCCTGTAATGTTTCCTGAAGTGGTCAGATTACCGATTATGTCTAAGCTTTTATTAAAGTCCCAGGTATTATTAGTTTCATCCCATAGTATACTAGCACTTGAACCAGATACAAATATACCTGAACCTCCTGAGTTTGCTTCTGTTTGTCCTGCTCCAAGGATAATAAGTTTATCAACTACATTTAAATTATTTACGTTATAAGTGTCTACTGTTCCTGTAATTACAAGGTTACCGGTTACTGTTAAGTCGTCAAATGTTGGAGAAGTATTCGGCTGTACTGCTGTTCCTGCTAAACTTCCTGAAGCTAGTGTTGCATACCTGCCATCTCCAAATGTTTTAGTAACTAGTGTTTGCCATGGTCCCCAACTCGTACCTCTATACCTATATGCTAACCCCTCTCAATTATTAGCACTACTGTTAGAAGTCATCTGCCATCCGTAATTACCACTACCTTCTGTAAGTGTTAGTCCTGTAGTATGGGAAGTGCCGAAAGGTCCGTTTGTGGTTCCTTGAAATCTATAAAGACC
>Ga0206682_10001663_pt1 | contig 21584 bp, 17 predicted proteins | sample M240m12015metaG_FD_155444 | JGI IMG/M metagenome (GOLD analysis project Ga0206682, IMG submission 155444) | Ammonia-oxidizing marine archaeal communities from Monterey Bay, California, United States - M2 40m 12015 | ecosystem: Environmental > Aquatic > Marine > Intertidal zone | place: USA...
CAGATGTTGCTTATCATTTTCTATTGCAATTTTTAAATGCTTAATTGCTTTCTGTTTAGTACTTTGCAAATGATCTGAATTAAATAAGACGAATTGTGCACTATTGTTTCACTGTGCGCCGAGCCTTCTTTTGTTTAAGGTTAGAATCTTTATTTTGTATTATGCTCTTAGCCTCTTTATTCATCAAGAGAACAGCTAGACTATAATGAGCTCTAGAAAAACAAGCGTCTAACTTGATTGCCTTTTCAAAATTAAATAATGCAGAAAGGTAGTCTTTTTTGTTATAAAGAAGTAAGCCTAATCTGTAGTGAGCTTTGGCGTATTTTGGGTTTATTTCAATTGCTCGCTTAAAATGTAATTCTGCATCATTGATTTTTGGTTCTTTAAGTAATGTGCCATCATTTGCGAGCCTTTTTCCAGAAGTTAGGAGTTTTGCAAACCAATAATGACAGTCAGCCATGTTCGGATTAATTTCGAGTGCAGTTTCATAATTTCTAACTGCTTGATCATGCTCGGAAGGACTCGTTAATATCCTTGCTAGATGAAAATAGGCTTCAACGAAATTTTGATCCACGTCTGTAGCCTTTTGGAAATGAATTTTTGCTTCGTTTATATCTCCATATTTTTCTGAATGATGAGCTAATTCATAATACGCGATCGAGTATTCAGGATTTATTTCTAACGCCTTAAAGAAATGTTTTTTAGAAAGACTGGAATCGTCATCACTTCGTAAAAGCATCGCAAGGTGAAAATGTGCTTCTGCGTGTAGCGGGTTAATTCCTACCGCTTTTTTTAAATTTTCTTCTGCCTTTTTATGTTCTTTTTTATTTCTAAGTATTACACCTAACCGGAAATGCGCTAATGCATTCTCTTGGTGAAACTTTATAGATAAAGTGTAATGTTCATGTGCCTTTTCAACATTATTAACTTCTTCATATACATGGGCTATTAAATAATGTGCCTTTGAATATTCTTTGTTTATTTCTAAGGCTTTTACTAAATGTTTTTTTGCTGATTCGAAATCCTTTTCAATTGATAAGATTTTTGCTAAATTATAATGTGCTTTAGAGTGCCTTTTATTGAGTTTGAGAACACAATTAAAATGATATTTTGCATCAGGAAGATTTGTTCTGTCAATGATTGAACCTTCCTTATTAGTGGCAACCCCGCCAGATAATAATTTTCCCATCGAATAGTGGGCATCAATATACTTTTCATCAATATCTATAGCCGTTTCATAATTTTTTCGTGCATCTTCATAATCGTCAGCATTTGATAATAATGTTGCTTTATAATAGTATGCTGGAGCGTAGTTTTGGTTAATTTCGGTAACTTTATCGAAATTATTTTTAGCTTCTTCAAAGTCATTGATTTTTATTAAGAGCAATGCGTAATGAAAGTAAGCATGGGCATAATTCGGGTTTATTTCCAAAGAATTAAGAAAATGGTTTCTGGCATTTTCGTGATCTTTGTCGATGGTCAAGGCAATCGCTAATTCACATTGTGCCTCCGCATAATCGCTGTTTATTGAAACCGCTTTTTGAAAGTTTTTAATCGAGTCTTTGATTTCACCTTCATTTTTAAGGAGCATGCCCAACTCAAAGAAAGCTTCGGCGTACTCAGGGTTCAAAGCAATAGCTTTTTCTAAATGAGCTTTGGCGTTCATATATTAACTTTACTTACTAGTCATTACCCACACGCCATCCCAGTCTCCTTTGGGAGGATTTTTCTTCATGTGATCACAACGGTCAAGGTACAGTTGTGCAGCTTTATCATTGGGGTTTATTTTCTTCACATTTTTAAATAATTTTATCGCTTGATCCCATTTGCCTTCGTTCCAGGATCTGTAGCCGTCATTAAAAATTCCTAGAGCATCAACTAAGTTAGGATAAGATTTATCGTCATGAAAATCTAACACCTCTAGGACACCTACCGGTTCAGTTTTTCCTTTTACAATAACATAATCCACCTGTCTAGTCCTGTAAGTTGCTTTAACGGCTCTGTGGGTATATTCACTAATCAAAATATGCGCACCATATTGTTTGCAGGCACTTTCAATTCGTGCTGCTAAATTTACTCCGTCACCAATTACGGTATAATCCATTCTTTTAGGTGAACCTATATTACCTGAAACAATAGCATCAGTATTTATACCCATTCCGTGGTCGATGGGCATTTTACCTTCAGTTGATCTCTTGTCGTTAAAAACTTTTAAATCTGTCATCATCCTAATTGCAGCTCTTACAGCTCGATCGGGATCGTCTTCATGCGGAACTGGAGTTCCAAAGATACACATCATCGCATCTCCAATGAATTTATCTAACATTCCGCCTTCATCGGTAATACAGTCTACCATAATTGTAAAATACTCGTTTAATAGCTTTACAGTGCCTTGTGCTCCAAGTTCCTCAGTTATGGTAGTAAAACTTCTGACATCTGAAAACAGTACTGTACCAACACTTTGTTTACCCCCCATAATATCATCACTATCTCCTGCAGCCATAAGTTGGTCCGCTAATTCGGGGTCCATATATCTGGACATGGTCGACTTCATTCTTTTTTCAGAACTTATATCTTCAATCATTAACATAGTCCCAAGATTTTCATTTTTTTGACCTAACAACGGCATTAATGAAATATTTACTGATAACTTTTCATTCTCAACGGTTAACTCAGCGTCCAAGAAATCTTCCTGTTCTTCAACTACTTCTAATTTTTGCAATAACCATGAATTCTCATCTTTAAAAAATTCTTTTACAGATTGTTCCAAAATTTCTGATAAAATAGGAACTTTAAAAATTCTTAATCCTGCTGTATTGCATGTCTTAATAATTCCATTTTCATCAAGAGTTAATACGGCATCGTGCATACTGGAAAGGATACTCTCTGAATAATTTTTTTGGTTTTGAACATCATCAAAAAGCTTTGCATTTTCAATTCCCATTGAAATTTGAGAAGTGAAAGCAGCCAACCTCTTTTCATCTTCAGAGTTAAAAGACCCCCCCCTTTTGTTTAAGACCTGACTTACCCCAATTGTTTTTCCTTCTTTGTTTAATACGGGCATGCATAAAATAGACCTAGTAAAAAAACCAGTTTGTTTATCAAAACTTGGATTAAATCGAAGGTCAGCATAAGCATGCGGAATATTTACAGGTTTAGCAGAAGTAAAAACAGTACCAGCGATTCCGAGATGGTTAGGAAACTTGATTACAGATTTTTCATCAAGTCCCTCTCCAACCTCAGTATATAATTCGTTAGTCTTCTCATCATTAATAAATAATGTAGCCCTTTCACAATCGAGCATTGTTGAAATGGTCGTGATAATTTTTTGGAGTAGGGGAGTGAGCTCTAATTCTGATGAAACTTGAGAGACAACATCCAGAAATTCGAGCTCTTGCTTCCTTGCTGCTTCAATTTGTTCTACAATGATATTTCCCTGAATAGCAATAGCAGCTTGTTCCGTCATTGCCTCTAGAAGGTCAAGGTCGTCTTGCTCAAATTCACCATCTATCTTGTTCAAAATTTGGGAAACCCCGATTTCTTCTCCTGAGACTGTTCTTAGGGGAGCACACAATATACTTTTTGTTCTAAAACCAGTTCTAACATCTACAGCTTTATTAAACCTATCGTCTTTATACGCATCGTGAATAATAGCACCTTTATTCTGGGTAAAAACCCAACCCGCGACGCCTTTGGTATTTAGAATCCTAATTTCCCTTCTGAAGCTACCTTGGGCAATTCTTGAGTACAATTCTCCAGTAGCTGCGTCATTAAGAAAAATAGTACCTCTCTCGGCACCAATTGTGGTGGTAGTAATTTTAACTAGAGTTTCTAGTGCCTCATCCAGACTTTTAGTTTTTGCCAGGTCTGTAGTTACCTGAAGGAGCATGTCGGAAAACCTCGCCGTTCTCTTAGATTTTGGATGGGAAGGGCTCTCTTTAATTTGTTCTTTATCTTGCATTGGTTTCCTCTAATTCGGCTCTAAGCTCTATAATAGTTTCTTGAAGTTCTTTAAACTCCATGGTTTTGATTTGGTTTTCTTTTTGCAAACTCGCTTCATGTAAATTCTTTTTTAACTCAATCTCATCCCTAAGGGCATTCACCATGCTTTTGAAATGATTTATTTCCCGATGTTGAGTTGCCAAAGCTTGCTGGATTGCATCCCCTTTACTTATTTCAAGTTTTTCAAGTTGGTTTCTGAGTGATGATACATTCTCTCTTAAGTTTTTAATTTCATTTGATGCCATTGCAATGTTTCTTTGCGTATTATCTTCTTTTTGCATTCTTAATTCGTCATTTCGAACTCTGAGTGAAAGAATTGATTCTTTAAGATGTTCGTTTTCTTTACTGACTGTGTACATAGCACTTTGTAGGGCGTCTTCCTTTTCAATATTCTTTTGATCAAGTTCTTCTCTGAGTCGAGAAATATTCTTTTTTAAGACTAGGGTTTCATTTTCTTTTGCCGAAATTGCAACTTGAATTGCATCTTCTTTTTCAAATACGACTTTATCCATTTTTTCTCTGGATAATCTTACGCTTTCTTTTAGTGACTTTAATTCTTTTGTAAAAGTGGCTTCAACTTTTTGTGCAACTTCTTGTTCCCTTTGCTGAGAGTTCTCAAGTTCTTCCCGTAATCCTACTGTTGTCTCTTTGAGAGATTTGATTTCAGATTCTGATTTAGCTAGAGTTCTTTGAACTTTATCTTCATGCCGAGATTTTGTAAGTTCAAGTTGATCGCGTAGACTTTGAGATGAAAGTTTTAACTGATTAATTTCATTTAGCGAATTGGAATAAGCGAGCTGAACATTTTCCTCCTCTTTAATTTGTGCTTTGTCTAATTCATTACGTAAATTAGAGCTTAATTCTTTTAGAGATCTTATTTCGCTTTCTTTTTCAGCAACTGCTTTTTGTACATCGGATATGGAGTCTAGTTTGACAGCTTCAAACTTGTTTCTAATAGATACCAAAGATTGTTTTAATTGATTTATCTCCTTGTTTGAGATGGAAACTGCCTGCTGGATAGATTGCTCTTTGTCCATTAAGGATTTCTCCAGCTCTTCCCTTAGTCCTGAAACAGTATTTTGTAGAGACTTTATTAAGATATTCGCACTAGCAGTTGCTTTTTGTACCCTATCATCTTCACGTGCTTTTGCATGTTCCAAATTATTACGTACCATCGATAATGAGTTTTTGAGTTGCTGTATTTCGCTTTGTGCCGACGATTTAGCATTTTGTTCAGCTTCTTCTTTATCAATTAAAACTCTTTCAAGCTCTTCTCTAATATCGAATATTGTTGATTTTAGAGATTTAATTTCAATTTGTGCTGTGACTCTTGCTTTTTGAATTCTATCTTCTCCCCTTGCCTTTTCTAGTTCGAGATTTTCTCTTGATAGTGCTAATGATGTTCTTAATTGATTTATTTCGTCTTGGGCTTGCGAAACTGCTTTTTGAACATTCGCTGCTTCTTTGCCACTAGATATTTCAAGTTCTCCTCGGAGAGATTGAATGGTCCCCTTTAATGATTTGATTTCTTTAGAAAAGGTACTGTTGATTTTTTGAATTTTATCTTCTTGATCGCCTTGTTGCCTTTCAATTTTTTCGCGAGTCAATAGGAGTGAAGTTTTTAGAGCTGCAACTTCAGAAATGTGTAATGAATTAACCTGTTGTATTGCATCTAGCTTATTATTTTCCGCTTTTTCTATTTCAATCCTCAGGGTTGTAATAGTCCTTTTAAGCTCTTCAATTTCTTTATGTGAAGCAGATTTTGTTTTTTGTACTCTTTGTTCATGATCTGCATTTATTCTGTCAATTTTTTCTCTTAATTGAAGAGATGATTGCCGCAATTGTTCAAGTTCTTGTTGTGAGCTCCGTCGAATATTTTGTTCAATATCTTGTTTTTCAGCTTCAGATTTATCAAGGGCAATCCTTATTTCAAGTAAGCTTTTCTTGAGTTGCAGACTGATTTGATTTTCATGTCCAATTGCTTTTTGGATATTATCTTGGGATTTAGACTTTGTAAATTCGAGTTCGATTCTTAAATTTTGAATTGTCTCTTTCAATTGAGAAACAACCTGTTGCATTGAAGTTTGATGAAATTGTTTCTCTTCTTCGCTAATTGCAATTATTTTGTCCTTTTCTTCCCTTTGCTTTTTTATCGTTTCCTTAAGGAATTTTTGTTCCCTAGAAAATTCGAGGGTTTTAGACTGCACTGAAGAGAGTTGTTCGTTGTGCGACTTTTCTAGTTCACTTCTCAAGTTGAAAATCGTTTGTTTAAGGAATCGATTTTCTTGAAAAAGTAATTCAGCCTCTTCTTGTGATAATTGAGACATATGGTCAACTATAAGAACGATTAGATCGTACATTTGCAAACAATAAGATTTTTTAAAATTAATTATGCTTGCAAAGATGTTGTCTGAGATTTTCATAAGTATCATCGTTTGCTTTTCTAATAATATTTAATGAAAAATTTTTATTTAGCGTTTCATACAATTCTCTTTTATTATTTTGTATCCTGTTCTGATGAATCCCGTGAAAAAATATCAGATGATAAAGAAAATAAAAAGGATGCTCTTGTTGAGATTCAGGACTTAGATGAAATTTTACAAATTGATCAAACTAGTAACTCTCCCATAGATTTTGAAAACCTGTTAAAGTTTGGAAATGAAGTTAAGACTTCAGATGTCAGCGGAGTTTTAGATAAAGAAGAAATGTTATTGCCCCAGGAAACTATTTCACGAAATAATCCTCCACAAATTTCTACAGATGATCTAGAGGCGGAAACTGCATTTAAAAATTTAGAAGTTAACTCTTTAGAACATAAAAAATCTATCGAGGATTTAAGAATTATAAATCAAAAAAAAGATCAAACGATTGCATCGCTTTCACTTTTGAATGATGAATTAATTTCTGAAATAAAAAGAATTAAAGGAGAGGAAGTTAGCTCTAAACCAAATAATTTCGTTGAAGTTGGATCCTCCAACTCAAATTTAGGCTCATTAAAAACTGAGGTTAAAAAACTTAAGAACAATTTGGCTTTAAAGTCGGAAGAGTTGAAAAGCCTCAGATACAGAAATGATTCTTTAGAGGGCAGGATAACGCAACTCGAGTCTGCACCTAACATTCCTAAAGATGATCTTTTGCCTAGAATTTCTAAACTGAACACAACGTCAAAATATTCCGATCCTGTAACCACCATCAATTTGAGTGGTAACTGCAATCTGCAATTTGAAGCGGTTGTTACATCCCTCAACGGTAAAAGCAAAGAAGCTTTTTATACGGAATTCTTTGTTCTTCCTTACAACTTAGAGCAAATCGTTAGGAAAGGCGGAATTGAATTAAATAATTATTCTGAAATCGATACTTACGCTGAACTTTGGGCTAGATCTAGAAAAAATGCATTCTTATTTCCAGACATTCACAAGAAAATACGATCATTACTTTTAGATTTTGAAGATAAGGGAGAAGGGAAAAGAATTAGAACTGATGTAGATGGTTCTGCTTCGATTAGTGGTATTAAAACAGGAAAATATTATGTTATCGGAACAGCAGCATTGGGTAAGGTTGGAGTAACTTGGAGCGTCCCCGTTACGCTAAACCCCGGGAATAATAAAATATCTTTAACCTTAGCGAATTGCTCTTGGAGCTTGTGAGTTATCACTGATTTTTAGTTTGCCAAGTAGGTAGTTAATCTATCTTAATAGGGAATTAAGTTTAGTTAATCTTTACTCATACCCAATATTATTATGGCACCAGAACAATCCTCTGACCAAAGTAAGTTGCAGTTATCTTTGCAACAGAAATTAAGCATTCTCTTGTCTTTCGCCAAAGATAAAGTGGTTGAACAAATTCAATGTGTTTGGTTCATCATAATGTATTTAGTAGTGTTTCAGATTTTAGTTCTCGGACTTCCTATTGTTTATTCCCTAATGATAGCCGTAGGTATATTAATTGTTATTGTGGGCCTAGCATTTTTTATGGAAGGTTTAAGATTAGGATTAATGCCACTGGGAGAGACATTAGGTTCAACATTACCTAGAAAGAAAATTTTGGGCATACCCTGTCTTCCCGCAAGTTTAGCTTTTGGTTTTGTATTGGGTGCATTTGCAACATTTGCTGAACCCGCAATCGGAGTACTTCGTGCCGCTGGTGCTGGTGTTGACCCAACAGCTGCACCTTTACTGTGGACTATCTTAAACACCGGAGCTGCAATGCTCGTGAATTGCGTTGGTGTGGGAGTTGGAATTGCTGTTTTATTGGGTGTTCTTCGTTTTTACAAAGGATGGTCTTTGAAGCCCTTTATATATGCGGGTGTTATCATACTTTCATGCATCACATTATATATGCAATTTTCAGACGACAGGCTAAAGCATGTTCTCGGACTCGCTTGGGATTGTGGAGCAGTAACCACTGGTCCTGTAACTGTTCCACTAGTACTTGCATTGGGGATTGGAGTTTGTAGAATAGTATCAACTGGTGGTTCAAGTAATACTGGTTTCGGAGTTGTAACATTGGCATCTTTATTTCCGATTTTGGCAGTAATGTGCTATGCAAATTATCTTTTCGAGACTGATAACTATTACATGGCTAAAAATTCTACTGAGGATTGGCATATTAATGCAGGTGAATATGGGAAAAACTATCCAAAAGATTTACAAAAATATGGTGATATTGTAGCTGCAGAAAGAATTGCAGATTCAGTTGGAATCGGAGAAACCGAATTAGCTTGGTCCTTGTCATCAAGTGAAAGAAAAGAAGTTGGTATTTACCTTGAAGAGAACCATAAACTGCCAGAAGGATATTCACTTAAGACGAGGATTTCTGAAGGCATTATAGTTCCAAATGCCTTGGAAGCGAATTCATCTGAAACGCGAGAAAATGTTGAAGTTCAAGGTGCCAAGACATATTTGGTACGAGAAGGATTTAAGGCGCCAGACGGAGTCTGGGATGAAGAAGCGGATATAGCCGAAGCGTTCACAAATAAATTTGATTTTTTCCCGAATACCTTCAAACCAGAAGAAGATAAAAATGGAAATGGTGTCTTAGATTCAGGTGAAGATTTTTACAGCATAAAACCTGATGGTTCTATTGATTACAGCAAAACTAATGGAGTATTAGATGGTCCAGACCAAGATAGAGGTGCTTTAGAAGGAGCGGTTTGGGCAATTGTTCCACTCTGCTCAATTCTCCTTCTTGTTCTTATGGGCGGATTAAGGCAAAAGCCTAAACATTTAGATGAGTTATTTATTGGTATCTCATGTGCAGTTATAGGTATGTGTCTTTTTAATCTTGGTATAGCACTCGGTTTAACTCCGCTTGGTGAGCAGTTGGGTGGAAATGTTGTCTCAAGTTTCACATCTATTCAACCTTGGCAAAGTGAAGGATTCGTTGACCCTCTTTTTAAATCTTCAACTGCGGGAAAATGTTTAGCTATTCTTTTTGGATTTATACTGGGCTATGGAGCTACTTTAGCAGAGCCAGCCTTGAACGCACTTGGTTCAACAGTAGAAAAAATAACTGTTGGAGCTTTCAAGAAAAACTTACTCATGCAGGCTGTTGCAACTGGAGTAGCCCTTGGAATTGCAACTGGTGTTGCTAAAATAGCATTTAACCTTGAACTTTGGTATTTGTTAATACCACCTTACGCATTTTTGCTCATTCTAACTTTTTTCTCAAGCGAAGATTTTGTCAATTTTGGATGGGATAGTGCTGGCGTAACAACAGGTCCCATAACCGTCCCGCTAGTTCTAGCTATGGGATTAGGAATTGGTGCAAAAACAGGTGCCATCGATGGCTTTGGAGTTCTTTCATTAGCTTCAGTTGGGCCTATTATTACGGTTTTGACTGTTGGACTATTAGTTAGAAAAAAACCAAAATCCACGGATAATATGGACAACCAAATGGAGACTGCATAAAAATGAGTAAACTTACTATCAGTAACAGCGTGTCCTTATTGACTTTGATTTTACCAAAGGAATCTGTTGGGGTTGTCTCCAAGGCGATAGCAGAAGAAGGGGCTAAAGGAATCGTACAAATTAGTGCTCGTGGTTCAGTACTTAATGAAGGTGGACTTTTACAAAGAATGTTCCCACCACCAGCTCCTGAGCAACAATTACTACAAGCATTGGTACCAAATTCAAAGATTGATCAAATTACTGATAGGGCGATTACCGTCGGTAATCTAGATAAAGTGGGTAGCGGTGCAGTTTTTACAATTTCTTGTAATGATGCTCATTTTTCACAAAATTTTCCATCTAATGTTGATTCTGTGAACAGTGATGACCCCGCTAAAAAGTCAGCTAATCTTGAAGCTATTTGTTGTATCTGCGAGATTGGAGTTGCCGACGATATCGCAAAGGCCGCTTTACTAAACGGTGCACCGGGTCCAACGGTTACATTTGGAGAAGGTGGAGGCATAAGAGACAAAATCCCCTTACTTAGAATAACTAAAGGACCCGAAAAAGAATTTGTATGGTGTGTAGTTGATAAGTCTGACTCAGATGCAATTTTTGCTGATATGGCTCGAGCTGGTAGAATTACTGAACCAGGAAGGGGTTTTATGTATTCCATTCCAGTAAATTCTGGATTAATTAATGTATCAAGTACGGTTTCTTCTTCTGCTCATGGTGCTAATATGGAGCAGATAATTGCAGCTTTAGACGATTTAAAGGGGGATAAGGAATGGAGACAATCAATTGATACTTCTAAGAGTAAGTCACTTAAAACTACATACCTGAAGGATTTGGTTGGTATTTATTGCATCGTGCCTCGTGATAACTATTCCGAGGTTTATGACGCTGTTCTTGATTCTGGTGCACCGGGTGTGAGTACCAATTTTGGAGTGATGATAGATGCAGATAGCGATCAACAACAAAATGAGGAATGGGCACTTGTTTATACATCAGTTGGACCAAATAGTGTTAACGATTTAAGGAAAACAGTTGAAGAAAAAATATCTTCTTTAGGAATAGATCGATTTGCATTTTACACATTGCCCATACCAAGAGCACTTACTTACCTTGGTGGTTAAGTTTGATAATTCACACATTAAAATTTTGGAATTCCTGATTTAAGGGGTAATTATTTTAAATTCTGAGATAGACCATTCATTCATAGTTCTTATTGTTGATACAAAATTCTTATTCAACGACTTGAGAGCCTCTTCATAATGTGTGTGAATAGTATCAATTTCTATTGCTAATATACCGGACAGCAGTAGAAAACCAACATTATCCAAAAGTTTAATAAGTTGGTATGCATTTTTTTGCAAGATGTCAGCTTGAATATTAGCAACAACAAAACTATACTTTTGTGTTTCATCAAGATGTTCTAAATCAGCTGTAATATACTTTATATTATCAATGGAATTCATTTCAGCATTAACTTTTGAAATTTTTACAGCAAGTTCATCGTTATCTACGGCACATATTTCTTTAAAACCTAGTTCACTTGCCGTTAGAGCAAGAATTCCTGATCCGCATCCTACATCAATAAAAGTCTTTTTATAGTCACAATCTAGACTTTGATTTATAGTGACAAGACTTTCTAGGCATAATTTAGTAGTTTCGTGGTTTCCTGTACCAAATGCCATTCCTGGATCTAAAAATATTTTTAAATCATCTTTTGGTATAGAATAACTTTCCTTACACCAAATTGGTATCCAATGGAATTTATCCACCTTCCATGGTTTAAAATGTTTTTTGTATGAATTCTTCCAATCTTCCTCGTGAATTATTTTTTTGGAAAAGAAATCCGAAAAATTAATACTGGTTAACTTACACAATTTTTCGAGTTCTTTATCAGCTTCGCACTCGGTTTCAAAATATCCTTCTAGCAGGGAAGCTTTATTTATGTGACTATAATTAATTATCCAATTATGCGGAACAATTTCATAAAGAATATCTTCTATTACAGATAATAAGTTATCTTGTAAAACGCCGGATATCTTAATCATTAACGCGATTGAATTGTACCGTTTGCTAAATCTCTGATCACCCAAGGTAAAAGCATATGTTCAGCTGCGTGCACCTTCTGTTTTACAAGTTCAATATCATCACTATCCATTATCCTAACAGGGGCTTGTGCGATAATTTCGCCTTCATCAATATCTTCATTTACCCAATGTACAGTACAACCTGTAATTTTGACTTTCTTATGAAATGCCTTTTCAATTGCGTGTAATCCTGGAAAACTCGGAAGCAGGCTTGGATGAAGATTTATCACTCTATAATCAAATTCTAATAAAATATTTTTTGATAGAATTCTCATAAATCCAGCCAAAACAATTAAATCAGGGTTTAAAGCTTTAATTTTGTAAATCCAATTTTTCTCTTGGTCCCTATTAATTACAGAGTTTTTATTTCCCGGATCTATATAAAGTGCAGGCACATCAAAATCTTTTGAATGTTTAAGAATATTTGAATCTTTAACATCTGAAAAAATTCCAACTACCTCAGCCTTGTCTAATTGACCATTTGCAGAGGAATTTAATATTGCCTCTGCATTTGATCCTGTACCCGATCCTAAAATTACAATCCTCATACAAAAATTTATTTATAATTACAAACTATTGTGGTTATTAGAGATGATGTGTTTCTTTCAGGCAAGTAAGATACAAATTTAATTTTTGATTTAACATTGAGGAGTGCTTTGTGTTCCAATTTGTCTATTGAATTAGCATCGTAATCACCGGATTTTGCATAGATATCTGGTTCAAGAGCATTAATTTCCTTATCTAATCTTTGTGTATTAAATAAAGTAACTCCACTAACACAGGACAAATTACTTAGCATATAAGCCCTGTCAATCTCAGGTATGATTGGTCTCTTATCGCCCTTAAGCATCTTTACGCTCGTATCTGAATTCATTAGAACCCAAAGATAATCTCCTAATGAACTTGCTTGTTTAAGTGAAAAAACATGACCGCTGTGCAATAGATCAAAACACCCATTTGTTATTACAAAGGTCTTTTTTTCATCTCGGGCTTTATGCCTAAAATCAATTGCATTTTCCAAGGAAGAAATACAATTTCTAATTTCAATACTTTTATTCAATATTTTAGTCAAAAAGTCTTTTTGCTTTTTCTAAAAAACCCTCATCTGTTTGTAAATCTTCCTCCCCTGAAGCTTTCGCAAAATCAATGAGTTTTTCTCTTTGTTCTTTGGTCAATTTTTGTGGAATGTGGATTATAATTCTTGCATAGAGGTCACCGAGTCGAGATGGAGAGCGCAAATTTGGCATACCTTTATCTTTAATTCTAAAAGTCTTGTTTGCTTGGGTACCACTAGGTATTTTTAATGAAACTTTTCCATCTAGAGTAGGAACTTGAGCCATACCCCCCAATGTTGCAAGTGTGAATGGGATTAATAAGTCGTGGAAAAGGTCGTCTTCATCTCGATCAAATTTTTCGTGTTTCTTGATTCTTACATCTACATATAAGTCCCCAGAGGGTCCTCCCATAGATCCTGCATCACCGCGCCCTCTTGAGCACAAACGATTTCCATCACTAACACCTGGTGGAATATTCACTTTTACATTTGCTGGTGATTTTACTCTGCCGTCGCCCCTACAACTTTGACATGGATTCTCAATAGTAACTCCATTTCCTTTGCATGATGGACATGTTCGTCGAATACTAATAAAGCCTTGGTTTGAGGCAACTTGTCCAATACCACCACAGGTTGAGCACATAGATTTCCCTGATCCTGTCTTTGCGCCTGTACCTGAGCATGGCTTACAAGGAGCGTGATGCTGGTATTTAATTTCTTTTTCTACACCCCTTGAAGCCTGTTTAAGAGATATATCGACACTAACTCGTAAGTCTGAGCCTCTTGAACCTTCATTTGCACTTTGAGATGAACCACCACCGAAAAAATCTTCAAATATACTGCCAAATCCTCCGCTGTTTCCACCACTACCAAATGCGTCTCTAAAAAGATCAAAAGGATCAACACCTTGGCCTCCGCCATGACCGCCACGAAAAGCATCATGACCAAATTGATCGTATTTCCTCCGTTTGTCAGGATCCTTTAATATTTCGAATGCGGCCGAAATTTCCTTAAATTTCTCTTCTGCTGAATTATCGCCCGGATTTTTATCTGGGTGGTACTTAACCGCTAGTTTCCTGTAAGCTTTTTTGATTTCTGGATCGCTTGCATTTCTATCAACGCCCAGAATTTCGTAATAATCTTTATCAGACATGTGTTAGGTATTTTCTTTTTTGCCCTTAGATAGAATAACGGTAGCAGGACGAAGTAATTTGTCACCAAGTTTGTATCCTTCTCTTACTGTATTGATAACAATGTCTTTTTCTATTGATTCGTCATGTTCATAACTAATGGCATCATGAATTTTTGGATCAAATGGTTTGCTTGTAGATTCAATAACATGAAGTCCATATTCATTAAGCGTCGATTGCATTAAACTCATCGCCATCGAGAAGCCTTCGACATAAGTTTTTGCACTTTCATGTTTGGATGCCTCAGTTAACCCCATTTTAAAAGAATCAATAATAGGAAGAAGGTCACCAATAATTTGTGATCTTGTTCTTTGTACTGCGTCTTCGCGTTCTTTGATTGCCCTTTTTTTAATGTTTTCTAGGTCAGCATGAACTCTTAAATATTTATTTTGGAGATCATCTTGTTTTCCGTATGCATCCTTTAATTTTCTTTCGAGTCTGTCTGCTGATTCTTCTTCGTCGCTGATCTCATTTTGATTAAGTTGTGAAGAATCTTGTTTATCTTCAGAATCAACTTCATTGTTTTTTTCTTGTACAGTGTTGTCTTCCATAATTATTTTTTATAAAATGAGGGATAAGAAATCTTTATTAGGTCATGGGGTCAATGTGAAAGAGAACAAGTCAAATTTTGCTGATTAACAAATTGATCAGTAACGAGAAGAATTGATTCTTCCAATATTGTAAGTTCACATGCAGAAAAGTAGGGAGACATGATTTGTTCTCCTGCATTAACAACTGAGTCACTAACTTTAAATTTACCTTCAATAAGATGTAAAAGAATGCATTCCGTAAATTCTTTTTTGAGCATAAATTTCGTGCCTTTTTTTAAATTATGTTTGGTAATTCTAAAATTCTTACAATTGGCTAATTCAATTTTTTCTAAATTAACATTATGTTTAATTACATTCCGTTTTGTGTCTTTGAAGTCGATGCTTTTGAGTGATTCTTCCAAATGTAGTTGTCTTGGTTTGTTATTGATGTCCACTCTACCCCAGTCATAAACTCTGTATGTAGTATCAGAATTTTGTTGGATTTCTAAAATTAAATTTCCTTTATCAATTGCATGAATTCTTCCACTTTCAACTAAAATTGAGTCTCCTTTACTTGAATTCATTCTGTAGCAAAGAGATTCAGTACTACCATCTTGGAGTGCTTTCTGAAAAATTTGTTTGTTTGTAGATTTGTTAAAACCAATAAATAATCCTGCTTTTTCCTCACAGTTTGCTATGTACCAATTCTCAGTTTTGGGTTGTCCACCAAATAATTGGGCAACTTTTTCCGGAGGATGAACCTGTAAGCTTAGTCTTTCCTTACAATCTAGCCATTTGACTAAAATAGGAAAAGGAATTTTTGGGTTCCAATTTGGCCCCATAATAGAATTGCAATCATTTGAGATGATTTTTCGTAAAGATTGTCCTTTATATTTTCCTAAACTGACAACAGATTGATTTTTTTGTCTATCAACAATCTCCCACGATTCACCTATACGAGAAGATTCTATTTTAATTTTTCTGTTAAACTGTTTTCTTATACGAGTGCCCCCCCAAGGTCTTGTTTTGTAAAGAGGTTCAAACTTGAAAATAATCATAAAGTTCTATTTAAATAATATTTATGTGGTGTGTATTTAAAATATCAAAACTATAATGTTAGGGGATTAAATGGCGAAGGCAATGACTGAAAAAAAGCTTACTATTCAAAAAGCATCGCCTGAAAAACAAGTTATACTAAGTTATATCTATGCAATTATTGCTGTTATAGCTTTTACATCGTTGTTTGACTACAATCCCGAAAGTTATCATTCCGTTCCTGGTTCAGAAAATACGCTACTATTAGGGCAATTTGGTGTAATTGTGGCAAGGTATATTTTGAGTATATTTGGAATTTCTGCATGGTTATTACCATTGATATTTGGGGTGCTTAGCTTTTTGTCGCACAACAAAACGCACAATAAAGAAAAACTTATTAAATTTTCAACTTTAGTTTTTTCAATGCTATGCATTTGTATTTTGGCAAATATTCGAGATATACAGGTCCGAGAAAATGGTTCAGTAAGTCTTTTTGACCCAACAAAATATGAACATGGAGCTGGTGGTTCTGTAGGTGCTTTTTTCTATTCTGGATTACCTATTCATTCTTCAAGTGAAACCCAAGTAGGTGGGTTTCTCAAGCTGTGGTTAGGAAGTTTAGGTTCTATATTTTTTTCCGTCATTTCTCTTTTATTTTGTCTTTCATTTCATTTTTCATTTGCTCCAATTCAGAGAATCTCTACTCGAATAAAGTTATTTCAGCATCTACATGATAAATTGGTTTCTAATCAAATTTTCGAAGATAAAGTTGACGCTATCACGTCTGAAGAGAAAATTCATAATGAAATTATTCCAACTAAAAGGAAATGGAACTTTCCGTGGCAAAATCATGATGATGCAGAAGATCCTTTGTTTGGCGATGTATCCAAGAATATAACTAATATTGACGCCACTCCAAAAGATAACATTACGTCTACTGCAGAAGTAACTACCAAGAAATCTCCTGCAGTCGTAGAAAATGTAAAAAAAGATAAAGATATCCCAGAAGAAATTTCATCTGAATCTAATATTGATTCAAAAGAATCTAATGATATTGCTAATGTTTCTTTGATTAAAAGTCCTGAGATTGAGCCCTCAGTAGGTATGGAAGGTTTTAAAGTAGTTCGAGCCGCAAAAACTGAAAAAGCAGTTGATTTATTTCCCGAAAGAAAGGGAGATTATCATTTTCCCCCGATGGAACTTTTAATGGAGCCTCCCGAAGAAGAAGCGATTGGTGATGAGGATCACATCCTAAAGGCCAAAAGATTACAGGATACTTTAAAAGAGTTTAAAATTGAAGTAGAGATGGGGGAGGTGCACACGGGCCCAGTTATTACAAGATATGATATGCACCCTGCTGCAGGTGTACGTGTAGAAAAGATTGCCAATTTGGATAAAAATCTGGCTATGGCACTTAAAGCAGACAGTGTTCGTATCCTTGCTCCTGTCCCAGGCAAGGGGTGTGTTGGCATTGAGGTGCCAAATGCAACTCCTATGCCCGTGTGTATGAAAGAGATCCTTCAGTCAAAAGCATGGCATGAAGCAGGAGCAGAGATTCCAATTGTATTAGGTAAAGAAGCAAGTGGAAGACCGTTAGTAGCTGATTTAACAAAAATGCCTCATTTATTGGTAGCTGGATCAACAGGTTCGGGGAAAACTGTCTGTATAAACGCTATTATCGCTTCTCTTTGTTATCATTCAAGTCCTGAAGATGTTCGCTTTATCATGGTTGATCCTAAAATCGTTGAAATGAAAGTTTATAATGATTTACCACATATGTTGATACCTGTAGTTACAGACCCAAAGAAAGTACCTGGTGCTTTGAAATGGCTACTCATTGAAATGGAGAGAAGGTATCAAATATTTTCGAAAATAGGTGTACGAAATATCGCAGGATTTAACGCTAAAATTTTAAAGGATAAGGTAGAAAGAGAAAAAGCACAATTATTAGATGCTGAGATGACTCCCGAAGAACGAGCAGCATTAAATACAATTGAGGTGCCAAGAGATGATGATGCACTTGAAATTCCAGAAAATAAATTACCTTATATTGTTTGTATAATTGATGAATTAGCGGATTTAATGATGGTCGCTCAGGCAGATGTTGAAACCGGGATAGCACGTTTGGCTCAGCTTGCACGTGCTGCAGGTATTCATTTGATCATCGCAACACAAAGACCATCTGTTAATGTTATAACGGGCGTTATTAAAGCAAATTTACCAAGTCGGATATCTTTTAGAGTTGCATCTTACAGAGATAGTCAGACCATCCTTGATGGCAAGGGTGCAGAAGCGTTAATCGGTAAGGGAGATATGCTTTTTATACCTCCTGGAAGTTCTACTTTTGCTAGAGCGCAGGGTGCATTTGTAAGTGATGATGAAATTAACGGAATCGTAGATTTTCTAAAAATTAACGGCCCACCTCAAATTATAGAAGAAGTTCGTGAGCAAATTGAATCTGCTGGTGAAGATGATGTTCTCGGTGGTAATGACGACTCTGATGACGACCCCATGACTAGAAAAGCTATTGAAGTCATACGATCAACTAAACGGGCTTCCACATCCAATCTGCAAAGGAAACTGAGTATAGGTTATAATAGAGCTGCTCGAATTATGGATGACCTAGAGGATAGAGGTTTAGTCGGACCAGATGTTGCAGGTCAAGGGCGCGAAATTTTAATGGATTTATGAAATCCTCGCTTGCCAAATTAACAAAAGAGATAAAAACTTAGTAAATGATATGGCAATAGGGCAAAAATTAGAAGAAGCACGCAACAGAAAAGGAATATCCTTACGGGAAGCCTCAGAGAGTACCAAGATTCGAGGTGATTATTTAAGTGCATTCGAATCTAGTAGTTTTGATATTAAGCTTCCTGAAGTTTACCTTAGGGGATTTGTACGATTATATGCCCGTTTTTTAGATCTAGATCAAGATGCAGTTCTTGCTGATCTTGATTTAGAATTGGGTAATACAACTAGTAAATCAGCTAAAAAGTCCCTAGGTTCGATTACTAGTAGTGAATCAGAAGGATCAGAATTTTCGAACCACGCTACCACATTACCTAAAAATAGAGGAAGTTCCCGAACACTGCAAAAACCTATAATATTGGCTATAATTAGTTTTTCATTAGTGGTATTAATTATTTGCCTTTTGTTTTTCGCTTTTAGTGACGAAGGGGAAGAAAAGGAAAATTCGATTCAGCCAATAAGTGAAAAAACAATTAAGGAAAAACCCTTAAATTCTGTGGAAAGACAAAAAAATGTTAACGAAGTTACTCCTGAAACCTTTACACTTAAACTTGCAGCTATTGGACCGATTTCATTATTGATAGTTGATGATAATGGTAATGGCACCCCAAAAGATTTCAAAGATATTGATGTTGGATGGGAGAGTGAAATTTCAATTTTCAAATCATTCCGCTGTCATTGTTCGGACTTAGAAAATCTACGATTTGCTATAGATGACGGTAAGGAGAAAAAAGTGGACGGAACTGGTGCCGGTAACTTTAGTTGGAACCCCTAATTTGACCCACAATATTTACGAATTCTACTTGGGTAATCTTAGCTAAAACTTGTTTAACTAGAGAATTAACTAAGGGAAGTTAATATATAGATCAATCTTCAATTAAAACCTTTTTTGCAAACCAAAACCAGGATGTGCCTTTTGTTATGGCAGAAAATTCAATTCTTGCTAATGATTCATCTTTTTTGACTAAGCGAACATTTACATCTTTAACATTTTGATTATCTATAATGTTACTTACTGCCTCTCTTGCAATTTCTAAGTCTTGAGGGCAAATGAAATTAAGAAAAGGTTTATCTTTGAAAACCTCAGTGGAATACCCAAGGAATTTAGACCATTCCGAATTGTTGCCATGAAAAACAATTTCCCCATCAACAACTTCCATTGTTCCTGAAAAATCTGAGTCAATAGACAAACCATCTAGAGTGAAGGATTTTTCTTCTGTTGGGACAGAACCTTTCATGGAGAGTTTAAAATTTTGATAATGTTTGGGGGTAATATCAATTCTTTTCTTAAATGCTCTATGGAAGTAGTGAACACTTTCAAAACCGCAAGCAACCGAAACTTGTTTTACACTAACTTTTGTCGCAGAAAGCATTTTCTTCGCTTGTATAATTCTAGTTTTAATTAAGTCTTCAGTAGGGCTCGTTTTAAACTCTATTTTGTAAAGAGAAGCAAAACGACTACAACTTAGACCCAATTTATCAGCCATTTTTTTAATAGTCCATGGCAGATGAAAATTTTCATGAACTTCTGAGCGAAGGTCTCTCAATTTTTGTGAGTGGTCAGGCATTGATAATACGAAATCTTGTTTCGAAAACCGTATAATTTTAGTAAGGAGTTCATCGAGCGTTGATGCGACAACTCTGTCCCACATCATATCCAATGCTCTGCATTCTTTTGAAATCTTCTCTAAAAGCGCATCAATAAAGTAAGATTGAAGAGGAGAGTGGATTTCATTTGTGTCGATATTGACTTGATTAACTAATCTTGAAGCATCAGAACCTTTAAATGAGAGAGAATCATAAGTCCATTGTTCACCTTTGCTTTTGATGTAATGTGGGAAACCGGGTGCAATAAGAATGCAATCACCTTCGGTAACATCATGTAAACCGATTTTTGTTTTAACTAAAACGGGATTTTTAAAAAAATACAAAGTATATTCTCTTTTACCTTTAACCAAATCAATTAAATCAGTCTTCTTTTGTTTAACCGAGATATCGCAAGCAGTAATTCTTATTTTCATAATTTTCTTAAAATATAATAATTGTTGACAATTCTTATATTTCATTTGGCTAATAAGTCAACTTATATCTTAATCGATAAGAAAACTATTCTCTTCGTTAAGAATATAATAAGTAGAAATTGCCTGAATATGAATAGTTGTGAGGATGCACAAGTTATATTTAAACTAAAACAACCTGCTCCAGCATATTCTATGAATTTTAGTTGGTTTATTGAACCACTGTATGATTTCGTGATTACAACACTAAACTAGTAAAATCAAAATTATTGCGTAAGATATAATTAAAATACTACAAGTTTAAATATCGCACGCAATTGCACGACACGTCAATTTATTGATCAGCGTTGGGGTCAACGCATTTAGGTCCTTTAAGTGCATCAATTTGTCCAACTAACTGTGGATGATTTTCTGCTTCTTCGTTTAGAGATACCCAGTCTTGAAGTTCATCAGGAACATCCATATCGGGGTAAATGGCTTCCACTGGGCATTCGTCCATACATGCATTGCAGTCTATGCAGGTTTCTGGATTTATGTATAATCTGTCCGGTAATTCATGAAAAGCATCTACCGGGCAAACAGAAACACAACTAGTAAATTTACAATCTACGCATTTTTCAGTTACTACATATGTCATTTTAAAATAATTTGTTAGGGTATTTGTTCAGAAAAACCGTACAGGAGAACTTTCTTGCGCTTCTTTTGCCTGTCTTGCGTGTTCTTCATCAGAACAAGGCGAGTTCGTAGGTACATTTGCTTGATTTGAGGTTTCCTGAACAAAATTGTTTGAAAGGAGATAGTTTTCAACTTCTTCTCCGCTTACATCAGCAAGCATCACTCCGTCAACCTCAACACAAGGTGAAAGCGGTTGTGAGGATTTTTCGACCATCTCAGCGTACAAATCTTGGTTGTTGATTATATCAAGATCTTCGTATTCAAGAGAATATTTTTCCATGATAGCACGAACACCCATACTCCATCCACATTGTGGTTTTAGATACGCTTTTATTTTCATAAGAA
>Ga0206682_10001669_pt1 | contig 21543 bp, 41 predicted proteins | sample M240m12015metaG_FD_155444 | JGI IMG/M metagenome (GOLD analysis project Ga0206682, IMG submission 155444) | Ammonia-oxidizing marine archaeal communities from Monterey Bay, California, United States - M2 40m 12015 | ecosystem: Environmental > Aquatic > Marine > Intertidal zone | place: USA...
TTAAATACCCTGAAAGCTCTTTGTATTCGGATGGTAAACTTAGTAATTTTATATAATTGTGAATTTAGTTGTACTAAGATATAGTAGTCAGAATGATAGCACAAGTGGTCTTTTATTTGAAAAGAACACAAAAGGCATGGATTTCCTTTGTTATACATTAGAGGATGAGAAAAGGGAAGTAAAGGTTTTAGGGGAAACCCGAATACCATCGGGTAGCTATGAAATTAAATTACGAAAAGAGGGTGGCTTTAATTCAAGATACGAAAAAAGGTTTCCTAAAATACATAAAGGCATGTTACATGTTGTTGATGTTTCTGGCTTTAAATGGGTTTTAATTCATTGTGGTAATACCGATGAGCATACAGCTGGGTGTTTATTGGTTGGAGATGCCCAAGAGAATAATGTTGTTAAAACAAACGGATGGGTAGGCAAATCTTCTAACGCTTACAAGAGGGTTTATCCTTATATTGCTAATGCGATAGATAATGGAGATGAGGTTACAATCGAATATATAGACTTTGACTAAGGATTATGAAAAAAGGATATAAAATATTAATTGGATTAGCTATTGTAGGAGCTTTATACTTTGCTTTTAGACAAGTAAAGAAAAAAGGCTTTTTACTTAAAGGCGATGATTTAGCTAATAACAATATTTTTGTGGATTATGTAGATGATGATATTGTTTTTACTGATGCTAATGACAATGAAGTAGGCGAATATGAATCTACGGGACGTAACATGCAGTTCCCATTATATAATACGGGAAGTCCATATACGGCTTACGATAATGTAGCTAAATTGCAAACATATTTAGTTTATGCTAATCCCGATTTAGACCTTGCTATTGATGGAATGTATGGCGATGAAACCGAGGCTGCGGTAATGTCCGAAGTAACAAACATAGGTGCTTGGGGGTATGAGGGAGATGATTATGATTATAGCGAAGTAACACAAGAGTATTATGATGGTGTTGTACTTCCCGACTTTAACCTTTTATTAAATAACTAAAAATGAACCAAAACCAAAACCAAAAAGGAAGTTATGTTTCAAACGAGGAATACAATTATAGATTAGATATGTGTGAGGGGGATAGTAAATACCCTCCTTGTGAAAAATATAAAGAATCAACGGGTCAATGTATGGCTTGTGGTTGTTTCTTGAAAGCAAAGGCAAACCTTAAACACGAGGATTGCCCTTTAAATAAGTGGTAGTTTAATTAAAAAAAAGAAAAATGAATAAACTAATTAAAAACCCATTGTTTTGGGTTGGAGCGGTAATAGGTGTTAGATGGTTGTACACAAACAAGCCTGATAGCAAACTTACCAAGATTTTTGAAGAAATTGAAGAGGGTGCTACTAATTTAGCTTATCAAACGGCTGATTATGCAACTAACGTAATAGATACGGGAGTTGAGGTTGTAGAGGACTCCGCATCTGTTCTTGGTTGGAATATGGAAGATGGCGATGATGACCCAGGGCAAGACTTAGATGCTGGTGTAGATTCCACTGGAGGAGATTTAGATGTTATCAATGGTACTGATACATCAGAAATTCCAAGTGATGATGAGGGTGGAATTGGATTTGACTCGAGCGGAGGTAGTGTAAAGTTTAGTGGGGATGAATTACCCGATGATGACATAAATAAGGGATTTAATGTTATAAGTAGAAAAGACCCTTTAGCTCCTACACACAACAAATACATTGACTTTTCTTCCTCGGAACAAGGAGATTTAGATGTAAGAGGAGTAAATCCAAGCAAGGGTGCTATTATATCTGAATGGGACGAACAAGACCCTGAGGGAAGAGGTACTACAAATACGGGATGGACGGGAGCTAATTCTTTTACACCTGAATCCCAAGTTGATACGGCAAGAGATGATGTTAACTTTGGCGCACAATCCCAAGTTAGCTATAATGATTTTGATTACTAATTATTAACCTTAAATTTAAAAAGATGTATAAAAATTTCAAACCAATGCACTACGCTTTAGGTCTTTTAGGCTTATTTGTAACTGTTTATGTTGCACGTAAAGGATGGGAAAAAGCTGGAGAAAGTTCAGATACTTCGTCATTTAGCGCAAAGAGATAGGCATGAGTATATTATCAACCTATACAGTAGAGTTACCTAACGGAAGTGATGGTACGCTTATGGACTTTTACACCGCTATAATGGATGGTAGTGTAGAGGCTTCTGATAGTGGTTACATTCTTCCCGATGGTAGCGTGCTACCCACACAAGGTCAAGCTATATATGGACCAAGTGAAGATGAATTGTTAGCTTTAATGAGTGCTTATGTTTTTCAAGAACCAGCCCCAAGCCGAAATATTCCTCAATCTGAAAGAGATGTTGTAGAGGATGAACTATCACAAGATGCTTCATCAAAACCAAAAGGAATTAGCAAGACTGTAAAGTTTATGGGCTTAATATTGGCTTTAATGTTAATAAGACAAAACAAAGGCTTAAAAGTTTAACTGATGTATTCTAAAAGTAAAAATATAATGATTGTAGTGTTGCTAATTTTATTAGCTACACTTTCATTATATGTTATTGGAGGAAATATAGAATTACAAAATTATCAAAACCAAATAGCTAAGTTTAGTCTAAAAGAACAAGCATATTTAGAGCAAATTGATGATAAGGGTAATAGATTAGTAGAACAAGAGCAAATAATAATGAGTCAAGACCAAGCAATTTCAAGTGGATTGTTAGAGATTGATGAATTAAAAGAGATAAATAGTCAAGTTAGTGTTATAACAAATACGATAATTGACACTATAATTGTTTCGCATGTGGATACAGTGGTTCAAGAGATAAATGGAAACTCTTATTTAAAACTACCACAACAATATACTTTCGCTGATGAGTATTTAAACTTTAAAGCAGAAATAAATAAAGTAGGTTTATCTATTGATAATATTACTATATTCAATGAAACAACTGTTACAATAGGAAAGGAAAGACAAGGCTTTTTTAAGCCACTAAAACCCGTTGTTAAGATAAAGAATACAAACACATATATGAACACAATAAATGTTCAAAATGTAGTTATTGAAAACAAACCCGATTTAATTCACGATAAACGTGCATGGGGATTAGTTGGAATACTAATTGGATTAGCACTAAATTAAAAAAACATGAAAAGTAATAACGATTTATTTAAAAAAGCATACAACAATCAGTTTAGCCAAAATGGTTCTGATGTATCATCTACCGCTGACGATTTAATGCGTAACGATATAGGCGATGGAGTTTCAATAGAGGGCGAGGGCAAGTTTTTTAGAATGAACCATCAAAATGAATCTCCTAATTATCAAGATGAAGCCCCTCTTTATCAAGATGAAGCCCCTCTTTATGAATTGGACACAGAATTTTTTGATGAACCTGAATCTTCTAATTATGAAATGGATGCAGAAGCACAACTTACCGATATAAGTGCAAACGATGATGTTGACATTCCAATGGACGAACCAGAAAGTCAATATTCTAATTGTGATGACGCAATTAATATGTTATCTTCTTTAGAAAACTCATTAAATGACACGCCTAATATTAATTTAGCACCGCCCGTTAGTAATTACGCACTTGGAGAGGATGAATTACCCATTGTAGGGACAGCACCAGGTATTAATACGGATATGTATTCTCAATTTAGGGAGGCATTATCAGGTTTTAATGATTATTTAGAAGCTATTTTCGCTGCAGCTCTTTGTTCTACGGGTATTGGTAATGAGCTTTTTGAGATGTCAAATGAATCTTTAATGTCTTTTATTGAGAACCAAAATTGTCGTGTACTTCCGCAGAATCTTGAAAACGATGATTTATCTAACCTTTATGGTCAAATAGTAGGACAAAATAACCCAACACAAGGTAATTACTCATTAAGCAACGAGCAAACAGAAAAAGTAATAAATGCGATAGCCCGTTTAACTAATTTTATTAAAGCAAATCCAGTTAATTTGGGTATGGTAGAATTGCACAATGATTTACAAGAATCGAGTGCTATGTATCAACCCTACTATTCAAACCAAGCAATTTCATATCCGCCAAATTTGAATCCACAGAAAGCAAAGCTAATATTTGATTATATTAAATTGAGTACTATTGTTGAATATGTGGGCGAGGGATTAATAATGATTGGTAATTGTTTACCTGCTAATATTAAATTAGCATTTACTGAATGTTTAGCAGAATTCGTTATGGTTAATAACAGATTTATAGACATCGAGGTAGATGACGCTGGAATAAGTAATCTTGATGTTGTATTTGCTGGTTTGGACTATCCATTACCTGATAATTTCTTAACTCTTTACACATCTTACGATTACAACGCTTTAAATAGTCAATTATCTGAAATGGCAAGCGAAAACAACGCCTTAATGAGTGATATTGGTATTTATGCAACTTCGTTAGCTAATGTTAATGCTGAATTATCGGCTATGCAACAAATGGCTATGCAAGACCAAGGTCAAATGGATGACCTACAATCAGAAATAGTCGCCTTGCAAAACGAAAAGGCAGACATGGAAAGTGAACTTATAATGTTCATGCACATGTTAGATATAATGCAATATGAGTTTGCAATGGCAGTAGAAGATAATGCTAACATGCAAGCAGAATTAGATGCTTCCCAATCAATTATACAAATGTTAGAAGCTGATTTATCACAATCTGAATTTAATCAAGCAGAATTACAGAATATGACTAATGACCTTGTTTCGCAAATTTCAATGGGTAATGCTACAATATTGCAATTGAACGATGAGTTGCAAAGTGTAATTAGTCAGCTAAATAGTGAATTAGCAATGGGGGAATCCATACAAGAACTTTTGATGGAAGAATTAAATAATTCTACAAGCGAATTGTATAGTTTACAAAGTCAACTTACAACTGCTATTAGTAATCTAAATTCAGAAAACATGCAATTGGCTCAAGAAAATGCATTAAATGAGGCTGATATAGAAGCATATCAATCACAAGTCGCAAACCTTGTAAATACTAACCAAGCATTAGTAAGCGCACTTTCACAAGCTGAAAGTCAAACGGGTGCTTGTGCAAATGATTTTGGTTCAGGAAAAATCAAGGTACAAGGAGAGTTGGATATGAAAACGGGTAAGGGTGTTATTCAAATTGTAGGGAAACCGAAATTAGGAAAGTACAAAAAAGCCGATAAAATCGGTAGTTCTTTATCAAAACCGAAATCGATACCTAAAAGTATTATACGTAAAGCAAAATTCATAGGTAACAATCCAAGCAAAGATTTAATTAATATGCCTGAATTCAGAGCTTAAAATTAAATAACAAAAAAAAACAGATAATGGCATATCCAAATATAGTTGATACTATAAACGTAAACACTGCTCTTTTTAGGAATTATGAATCTGCTGGCTCCACTTGGTGTACAACAAGAAAAAATGCTAAAGGTAAGGTAAGGGCGAGGGATTTAATGCTCGAGTGGGGACTTGCTGAGGAAAAAAGTAATATATCTTATAGAGCCAATTGTTCTATTTTAAATCGCAAAAGACGATATTCTTCTAAAGCACATATTATAGACCCCCAAAGAGTTAGGCGAAAATTAGTAGAGATTAAAGGGAGTAAATTAGCTGCATGTGAGCAAATTGAATACATGTACAATCTTGCTTTAGAGCAACATAGAAATGCATCCGACTTGATAAATTCTTCCAATGGTAAAACTAAAGACAACTTAGAGATTGCTAAATTTAAGTGGGCGAATGTGAAAGATTGGATATATGACATGAAGTATTTCCAAGGTGGTACGTATGATGATGATAGCGAAATGGATACTTGCGAAGAGGAATCACTCGAGGGGGTATATAAAAGAGCTGGGGATAGATTAAAAGGGCAAATAGACTTAGAGGACGAGCCTATACCTAATTCTATAATTTTTGCCTTATGTGGTGTTGGTGCGATAGTAATAGGTGTCTTATTAAATAAAGTAATTAAGTAATGGAGTTATTAAACACACAAAGAGATGGCGAACCTTGGGTAGATGAAATAGGCACATCTTTTTCAAAATTGAGTGCTGAAAGGGCTGCCAATGATATAAAAAAGAATTTTCTTAAAAACGGAGAATTAACGGGTGGATTGGCTACTGTCGCAGCGGTTATACCCGTTGTAGGTCAAGTGGTAGCAATTGCAGCGACAATATTTAGTGTGGTGCAACAAGTACAAACTGGTCGTAAAATAGCTAACTTACAAGATTATGTTCGTTCAAATGGGGAATTATACGCATTACAACAAGGAGAATTAGATGAGATAAACCTTTCAGGCGGTATGGAGATACAAGAACTGAAAGACCAACTTAATTACGTTAGGGCTGTTAAAAAGGCTTATGGGCAAACAATACTAATAAGTTCTGCTTTATGCCTTACTGCGGTAACAATAATAGTTTTAACAAGAAAAAAATGAAAAAAAAGACTTTATATGTAATAGCGGGTGCTTCGGCACTTGGAATAGGATTATACTTTTTTATAAGACGACCAAGTTACAGGTTTGTTGATAATGTTTGGTGTGTTGATGATGCTTGTAGCAATATAGACATTCCAGAATACATAGAGGATGCTTTAGATGGAGAGGGAGTTGGAACATCTATAAGTGGTAGCGAAGTCGATGGTAGGTCGTTAAGGTTATTGTTAGAAAAAGAAAGTAATTTAAAGGCTGGAGATGAGGTTTTTATAGAGCAAGATGAAAACGCAGTACATTCATCCTATAATGGGCGACATGAGGTAACAAATATTTTTGCAAATGGTCTTATAGTAGAGATAGACACTCAAAGAATGGGAAGCAGCGGTTATGTTGGCGGTACTATTTCTAAAAAATCCTTATTTGATACTTATTTTTAATGGGTAAAAAATTAACATATTGGGTTTTAGGAATAGCAATCACGGGAATTGCAATTTACTATTTAACAAAGGATAGGTTGTCTAAAAATCAAAGGCAAGTTGTGTTTCAAGCGAATGCTGAAGCCGATAAATGGTTAAATTACAATGAAAACTCCCCAGAAATAGGTTCTATTATTAATCAATATTGGTGTGAGGGTGTTGGGATGTGTAACTTTAGTGATTCACAAGTAATAAGTCAAGGCTTTAATGATGAATATCCTTGGTCGGCTGCTTTTATATCTTGGGTAATGAAATCTACTGGGTCGGATAGTTTTCCTACAAACGCTTCACATTCAAATTATGTTATTGAAACAACAATAAATCGTGAGGTTAATGAAGATGACGAATTTACAGCTTGGGATATAAATGAACAAAAACCGATGCCCTCGGATATAGTTTGTAAAAGAAGATTAGACTCAACAGCAACATACGGTAATGTTCCAAGTGGAACTCCCCTACATTGCGATATAGTTACAAGTGTTAGTAAAAATAGCATAGAGGTAATAGGAGGTAATATAAATAACAAAGTAGAAAGAAAAACTATTAGTTTAAATCAAGATGGTTTTGTAAACGAAAGTAAATATTTTGTTATTATTAAAAATAAAACATGAAAAAGGAAACTGCAAAAAAAATAGCTATTGGAGTTGTTGGTTTGTATATAGCTTACCAATACTGGCTAACAACACAAGACAAAAGTATTGTTAATAAATTTATAGCTGAGGATGAGGGATTCACTTTGCAAGTTAATCCTAATGATTACGTGGATGAGGAAGCAATAATAGTAAATGAAAATTAAACATGAATTTGAAAACTTTATATTGGGTTGTTGGAGGAATTGTTTTATATAATATTTCTGGAATTTTAAAGTGGTCAAACTACGGGCAAAATAGTGGGGGCAACTTAAATGATAACGATTTAGATGACGATTTAGATGACGATTATGAAGATGTAATTGTGGATACGGAAACTCAAATAAATGACGATTATAGAGAGCCAGAAATTTTGACGGATGATTACGGGGTATATGAGGGCGTTATACCTAATGAATTTAAACCTGAGTATAAAATATCACAAATGATTGGTGGTGCTAATCTTAATGACCCACAAAAATTTGATATAAGCCCAGATGGAAATGACCTTTTTTTAATTAACGATGTTATATTACAAACGGGTCAATCTTACAACCTTGGTGCGCCAACAAATGAATTTACTTTAGCAATAACTTATGTAAATGGTCTTACATTTGAATTTAGTTTAACTCAAAACTACACTGGTTCTTATACCGATGGTGTTGCTTTCTACGTGGATGGGCAAAATATTGGTGGTTCTATGTTTACGCCTTATATGTATCAATTTGGTACTTCGGGTACTAAAGAAATAGACGTAGAAATTACAGGGGGTAATAATGACTTTGACGATTACTCGTCTGATGCTGGATTGACCTTTCTTAGAATATCTTTTAATTTAGTAGTTCTTGGACCGAATGAATCCCCATATTCATCAGGTACAACTAATGTAGAATTTAACGACTATACGGAGTATCAAAATGAGTAAAGGGACTTATAAAACATGTAGAGGATGTGGAGTTACTTTATGTACAAAGTGCCACGAAAGAGAATTAAAAAAAGAAAAAAAGAAAAAAGTAAATTAACATGTGGAATATATTTAAAGACGATAACGATTGGAATGAAAAGTCTATAATTGGATTTGTAGCTTTTATTTTAATGTGTATTATAATGATTGCAGACCTTATAACGGGATGGTTTGGAGAAGACTTGGTAATAAAAGAATTTATTTACGAATCTTTTGTTTGGATTGTGTTAGGGTGCTTTGGAATTAGTGGTATTCAGAAATTTGCTAAAAAAAATTAAAACATGACGACAACAAATAAAATACTTTTAGGACTTGGTGTAGGAACAATTGGATATGCAGTATATTACAATTGGGCTTGGATTCAAAGAAAGTTATTAGGTAATGTAGGATATGAGTATTCTAATTCTTTTGGTACAACATCTGAGATATTAGTATTAGACGGGGTGCAAACCCAAGTAGCCGACAATGGCAACGAAGTTATTGTAGGTACTGCAAACGTAACAGTAGAGGGGGATTACCCATCAACAAATGCAATCACACCATTAATGCCGTCATACGAATATGACTTTGTAACGCCAGGGGATGTAGTTAATGTGCAAGTATCACAAGTGGCTACGGGTACGTATCAATTTATGCCAATATTAGGAGATTTATCAATAATAGATGTTGACGCACCTGCGTTAGAAGTATTAAGTATAAATTGGAATTTTGGTAATGGATTTGGAGAATCTCTTTCCCCATTATATGCCCCAGTAAGTTCGTTTCCTACATCGGGTATTTACCCAATCATAGCTAACTTTGTAGTAGGTAGCGAGATGGGTGCAGCTGCAGCCATTGTATGTAAATTTGATTTACAAGTTATAATACCTATATAAAGAAAATATGAAAAACAAAGGACTATTATTATTAGCTTCAATAGGATTGCTATGGTTATCAAAACAAAGCAAATCATCTAAAGGTATAGGCGGAGGTAATTCATCGCAAGACGATGGTACTACAACCCCGCCTTTTGACCCTAACGAAACGGAAGCTATTAGACAAGTATCAGCTGAGCAAATTTTAAGTGGAGCAATTCCTATTGAAGGTAATTTATACGCATCTTCCGATGAAATTGAATATCTAAAATCTATTTGTGATAGCACGAGGGCTATGTTTAGTTGGTTTATTTCGTATATTGGGGATAAGAGTAATTTATTAGAATCTACAACACAAGCACAAAAAGATTATGTTATTTCTATAATTCAAACTGCCCTTGATTGCCTTGATGAAATGTGTAATGCTATTGATGAATTAAGCCCAAGTAAACCACTTTCTCCTGATTTAATAATAGCAATCAATAATTCTGCGGGTTGTATCGAGAATATTGAAAACTCACTTGATGACAACTTAGTTGCAATAGCGAAAACACCTCAATCAATACCTAACTTTTTCTAAAAAAAATAAATTATGGCTAAAAAAATGAACGAATATTTCCAAAAAATGAATAAAGCACGCAAAACTGGTGCTAAATCTTTTGTTTATAATGGTGGCACTTATGTTGCTAAAAAAAGTAAAACTGGAATGTTAATCTATAAGAAAAAATAGAAAATGGCTTTAAATAATAACGGCTTTGGCTTTCAGCAATCTTCATCAGGTGGTGGTGGAACTAACACTAACATAGCTAATACTAATCTAACTGCTGATGCCAATAGGAGTTTCAATATTGATGGTAATACTTTAGACTTCGACAATGGTACAGCATCTATACTGCAAATAAAAACACCAAACGTAATATTTGGTGGCGGTGGAGAAATAACAAGCGTTGATTTTAGAATGGGTACATCGGCTCCTCTTTTAAGGCTTTTCGAGGCAAGTGGAGGAGGTAGTTTTTTTGGTGGTATAACGCTTGGGAATCTAAGCGCAGAAAGAACCTACACACTACCCGATGCAACGGGTACAATAGCACTAACAAGTGATATTGGCGCAAACACTAATTTAGCTAACACAGATTTAACTGCTACTGGAAATAGAATATATGACGCTAATTCAGCCAGCTTAACTTTTTCATCCTTATCTAATGTTGATTTTTCAGGGTTTACAACCGCAACATTTAACGGAAATAAATTACTACTTACAAACGGAGCTTCTACGCCTATATTAGCTTTGCAAGAGCCAAGTGGCGGAGGAACATTTGCAGCTAACATAATAGTTGGTAATTTAACTGCTGAAAGAATACTTACCTTACCTAATGCAACAGGTACAATAGCTTTAACAAGTGATGTTAATAGTTATACAGCGGGCGATGGTATTACTTTAAATAGTTTAGAGTTTGATTTAGATGCAGCACAAACAATTATAACATCTATCACAAATACTTCATTGGTTATTGGTAGAGATGCAGATAATGACATAGACTTTGCTACGGACAATCAAATTAAATTTAGAGTACAAGGTGCTGATGAATTTAGAATGGCAGCTAACGTACTATCTCCAAACGCAAGTAAGGGAGCTGCGTTAGGTTCTACTACTTTACAATGGTCTGATTTGTTTTTAGGTAGTAGTGGTGTAATTAATTTTAATAATGGAAATTGTACTCTTACAAACAATTCAAGTGGTCAATTAACATTTGCAACTGCTGATGCAGCTAAAGGTGTTATAATACCATCAAGAAATTTTCCTCCATCTGGTGGTACAGATGGTAACGTATCAAGTGGCGATGTGCTTAATATAGGTACGGGTTCTGTAACAGCGGGTGTTTGTTATTATTTAAGGGCAGATGGTTCTTGGGCTAATACAGACCAAAGAGCAGTAGCAAGTTCAATAGGGTTTTTGGCAGTAGCTATGGGAACTGGTACTGCATCAAATGTAGGTATGTGTATTCGTGGTATGGTTACTATGGCAACTGATATAGGTAGTGTTGGAGATGTTATTTATTTACAAAGAAATGGAGAATTTGATAATGCACCAAGTACATCAAGTGGAGATACCAATAGAATAATGGGTTATTGTTTAAATGATTCAGATGGTCAAATATTTTTTAATCCATCGCAAGATTGGGTAACATTAGCTTAATATGTCAGTTTCAAGAGGAATAGCAAATATGAGTGGAGTTCCTATTGCAAGTGTAGGTACTAAAAATGGTGTAGCTAAAGCTAATATTTGGGATGTAAGTGGAGAACAAAGACAACAAAGTCTATTTAAAACTTTATCCGAAGATGGTGCTGCTACTTTTGGACAAGGTAGAAATTCTGCAAGTTTTAGAGTTGGTGGAATGAACGCAAGGGTTTTCTTTCCTTATGCTTTTAATGGAGTTAATATTGATTATGAGTTTGTATTTAGTATTAGTGGTTTAAGAGAAAATGGTTGGGTTTGTGCTATATCTACAACTACTGATTTTGGTAGTAACGATATTATAGGTGGGGCATCAATAGGTAGTTCTGATGGAAATAAAAGTTTTGTAGTTAATAGTGGCAGTCAAAGAGTTAGGCAAGTATATATAGGAATTTGGAATGACCCTAATTTTGCTGGTGGTAGTAGAGATAGAATAGATGTAAAAAACTTATTAGTAAATATAGTATAATGAACAAGGCGTTAATATATTGTATTTTAATTTTTATAGCTACTCAATTTGTTGTTTGGTTTCAAACTAACGGACAATTTATAAGTTCTTGGTATAAGAATAACACTTTTTTAGTTTCGCTTATAGGTATTCCTATTAGTTACGGATATATTTATGCTACTAAGTATGGTTATGAAGCATTTGATGGTTCTTTATGGTCTACAAGACTATTAGGTTTTGCGTTAGGTACAATTAGCTTTGCTATTATGACACACGCTATGATGGGAGAGGGTCTTAATTATAAAACATTGGTTAGTATTTTATTAGCTATATCTTTAGTCTTAATTCAATTATTTTGGAAATGAAAAGAGCAGGAAGAAAATCAGCATCACAAACCAAAGCTCCTAAAAAGGACAGAATATCAGGTAGTAAAACTAATAAAGTTGGTTCTGCTAAATCTAAAACATCAGCTAAAGCAATTAAATTTTCTGATAGGACTATTACATCTATTAAGGACTTAGTTAAAAGATATAATGCTAAGAATAGAAAGAAAGTAAGCGTACCTACTGCCAAAGCAGTTGTAAGAAGAGGTATGGGTGCTTATTCATCTACATATAGACCAACTATTAGTGGTGGTGCTAAAAATTCAAGGACTGCTTGGGGTTTAGCGAGATTAAAAGCATTTATGCGTAAAAAGAGTGGTTCTACAACTGCAAATGGTTCAGTTAATAGTTCTACTATCAAAAAATCATACACGCAAGATAATGACCTACTATAATGGCATACAAGATTAAACGACATACATATACACAAGCAAAGAAGTTAGGGGTGGTTGTAAAGCCATCAAAACTAAAGGGCAAGAAAATAGATGTGTTTAATAAGAAAGGCGATAAGGTTGCCTCTGTGGGTGCAATAGGCTATGGAGATTTTCCTACATTTAAACAGACTAAAGGTAAAAAATATGCCGATGAAAGACGTAGGCTTTACAAAATAAGGCATCAAAAAAATAGAAATAAGCGTGGTACACCAAGTTATTACGCAGATAAATTATTATGGTAAATAGATATATCATATATGGTGTTGTAGGTTTTTCTTTATTTTCTTTATATATGCGTAAAAGAGATAAAGTAAATATTTATTATGTAAATAGACTTCCAAGAAATCATAATGCTATAACAATTCCAGCAGTTGGTATTTTTATTAAAGAATCAGAAAAAGAAAATAAAGAGTTGCTAAATCACGAACTCGTACATTGGGAACAATACAAAAGAGAGGGTTTACTAATGCTACCTAAATATATTATTGAAAATCTTAGAAAAGGTTATGATGAAAATAATTATGAGGTAGAAGCAAGAGGTAATGAAAGTGAATATTGTAAATATAATTATACTAAATGCGTGAGAACTGGCAAAGCAATTACAGTTTACAATCCAAATTTTAGAAGATAAACTACTATGATGAGAAATTTTAAAAATAGTTATACGGAAGTCGATGCTTTTGAAATAGCCAAACAATATGTTGTTGGTAACGTAGATTTGAATCCGCCTCCAATAATATACGGGAGTGCAGACCCAAATAATCCAGATTCTAATTTTACCGCTCCCTATGAGGCTTATGGCGGAGAAGTAGTTGATACTATTACCGAGGACGGCATACCCAAAAAAATATTTGCAATCGGAATCAAAAATGAATGGGAATATAATAGAATATTAGATTTTTTACAAAGAAATCTTTTAGAATCCCAAAGTCAAGTTGATATAGCTACTGCCGAGATAGAAGAATTAATAGAAAGCGGAAATGCCGACTTACCGCATCAAGTATTTAATACACAATTAGATGCAAGAGAGTGGTATTTGAATAATCAACAACAATATGTTGATTATGCTACACAAAGGATAGCACTAATGGAAGAGGCGGGAACTTTGCTTTCTGAAGTTTCAGATGAGCCTATACCTATTGATGGGTATAGCCCTTTATATGAAGTGGAGGTAAATTTAAACAACGGAGAACCATCTATAAGACAACCTTTGATTCAGTTTTTTAATCTTGAGGGGCAAGAAATAAGTTTGGGGCAAGCTATAAGACTTAAAAGAGATATTGAAAATAAGAACAAAGGTTCTAATAAAATTTTAGCCTTAATTATTGGGGTTGGAATAATATACCTATTAACTAAAAAATAAAAAAAAATGAAAACAAACGATATTATTAAGTACGGATTATACGGAATGGGTATATATGGAGTATATATCTTAATGAAAGCACGTAAAAACAATAAGCGAGAAATTGAAATTGCTTTAAATAGATGGATGGATACTTTATGTAATCCAAATTCTACTTCTGAGGATGTCGCAAATCTATACGCTCAAGATGGTGTGTTACTTGGAACAGTTGCTCAAAGAATTTACCAAACCCCATCAGACATTAAGTTATATTTTGATGAATTCCTACAATTAAAACCATGCGGTGTTTTTGATGAAATTATAATTAAAGACTACGGAATGGCTGCAATTGCTGATGGTCTTTATACATTCAATATAACCAACCAAGAGGGCGAAGAGGAAGAGGTTAAGGCAAGATTTTCATACGTATTTAAAGAGGAAGATGGAATGTGGAAAATATCAACACATCATTCGTCATCTGACCCAGGATTTGAAGTAGAATAAAAAAAAAATGGAAGAAAAAGACAAGCTAATTGAATTAATAATTATTATACTTTTAGTATTTACAATACTAACCTATGGGTTCGGTAAAGTATAAAAAAAAGCACCACGTAATAGTGGTGCTTTAATTTTTTAACTTTGCCCCCCGACAAAATAGGCGCAAATATACAATTAATCTTCACTTAATAATGGAATGTCATCTTGAATTAATATTGCGTTATCGAACGCTTGTGATATTTTACTATTTGAGATGCTTTTCAATCCATTATTGTCATTTTCGATTGACATTGCCACCATTAATTCGGGAGATGGCTCAGCAATTAATGTTTTGGTGTGTCTTTTAATAACAGTTTTTTTAATCATCTCATCTCTCCACTTATTCCAAACACTATTTTCTCCTGTGTTTTTTGATTCTTTTTTTATTTTCATTATCTCCCATAAAGGCATAAAGCAATAAGATACATACCCACTTGGAAGTTCAGCCCTTGTGTAGCAACCTAAAACTTGTCTTTTCATGTGTTCATCTTCACTTTTAGCATAAAGGGGTTTATGTATCATTTTATTATTTGTAATATCGTGGTCAAAATCCTCATCATCAAAAACTATATAAGCCTCAATATGCTTAATAGCACCCGAATCACGCAATAACTTTATCATACCCATGTAAGATATATCTAAAGTGCATTTGCCCTTACGAGGTATTAGATAAGCTAATCTAAGTGCTGGATTTAAAGATAGTGATGTACGAGCAATATTAACAACTGACTCTAATATAGATGTTGGGTCGCATTTTTGTAAAGATGCATTTGTTCTAAATGAGTTTTTAGCAAACCCATATTCTATCATCGCTTTTTGTTTAGCTTTTTCGTTGTCATCTCCACCATAAACTTTGGTCATTTGATTAAAGCCAGCGTTTATTTGTGTCTGCCACATTGGTAAATTTGTGTTTTTAGTCATTTTTTGTTTGGTTTTCTTGGTTAATGATTAATTCTTTTTAATAAAGCGTCTAAAGTTATCGATATGTTGTGCTTTAACTTTAAATACCTTTTTACTACCCTTATTGATTTTCCTTTATTTTTTGCCCATATTAGGGTTTCCGTTATTATTGCTTTCATTTAGTAATATACTTCGTTAATTTCAGGTGTTTTTTGCGCAAATTCGCATTCTTCTTTTAAGAAACACTTAACACAATCACGATACCTTTTTGTAGCTTTAAAGCCCTTGTTTTTTTGTTCTTCAAATAATTGGGAAGCTCTAAATATATCGGTAATGTGTTGTTGTATTCTATCATCATCAATATTTACTCTTACAAGTAAACAATCATGTTCATTTTTTGTTGAAAAGATAGCAAAATAAAAATCAACATTATCTCCAAATTCATCTTCGGCTAAAAACTTATAGTGAACAGCTTGAATTAATAGTTTGTCTTTTTGGTCTAAAGCATCTAAATTCCAACCCATTTCATGCCATTTATCATCTAATAAGCCACTTGTTTTTATGTCGATTATACAAGTCTTACCATCTTTTCTTGCAATAATATCTGCTATACCCGTTGCTATTTCATTTTTTTCAAAAACATGTCCAGTGCTTATAATATCAAACCCGTTTGCTTTAATCATTTTATGAAAATTGTCTACCTGACCCTCCATCCTAATATAATCAATAGATAAGTTTCCGTTTTTAAGCCTTTTAGGTTCAGGAATATTACCATCTCTCGGTAGTTGACCCGTGGCTACATATTCAAACCAATTACCAACTTGCATAGGCGGTGTTGACGGCATTGAAGCACCCTTTAAGTACATTGATTCAAACTTTTTACCACACAAATTACCCGTTACATAATCGTAAAGGTTTTTCATTAGTGATTGGCTTATTTTGGTTTTTTTGGTCATTAGTATAGTTTTTTACCATTTAATGATTTATCATTTCGTATGGGCTTACCATATCGACAAACAATATTTATAATTGGCGGTTGATTTCCAAATTGCAATTCATACAGACTCTTCGTAACAAGCGTCTTTTTCGTATATTTTTTTTCCGTACAATGCTTCATAGTATAAAATGTCTTGTATGGACTTTACTTTTACTTTTCCTTTAGGAACATAAACAAAATCATCTTTTGTTTCTACATACATCAAATCTAATTCATTATTAATAAAATTTAATCTATTTTCTAATGATGTAGTTTCTAAACCTTTGTCTTTATCGTATTTTATTTTAAATAAAATAGTTTCAAATTCAAGTTTAAGTATATTGATATATTGTTGCGGAGATTCCACTGGATAATTTAAAAAGCCATACTTATTAATGTTAACTTTAATATTATCCTTAATTTGATGTGGCTTTAGCTTCAATTTTATTTTGGTTTTTTTGGTTATAAGGGGGGCGTGGTTGCCTCCCTTAGTTTTTTAACGACATCTTCTTCGTCTTTTCCTATTTCTACGCTTACTATACCTGTTTTCGTTTACAATTCTATCATAATCGTTCTTAATGATTCTATTTTGAGCTACAACTCTAATTAAAGATTCAAGAACATTACCTAATGGAGTTTGATATTGAACTTGGGGTTGAACGTAAGTAACAATATTTGTAGTTTGGGTGTAAGGATAATCGTCATAGTAATTATAGTGAGGTTGATAATAATTGTAACTTCTAAACATCGTTTGAGAATAGCTTAAACTACAAAACATTATTACGGGTAATAAAATTAACTTTTTCATAGGTCTTTTTTTAAGTTAGTAATATACTTGCAATATAATAATTAATTTAGGAATTAACAAGTTATAGCTTTATTATTTGTGATATATATAGTTTTAGGTAATTAAACAAAAATCGTTGACTATCATATTTTAAGAAATATGTACCTCAAACTACTTTGATATAAATTAATATTCATCAAAAATTGTTAATTAAGTGTTTTTAGAAATATTAATTAATGTAATTTCTACCGAAATCAAAAATCATTGTAAAACAATATGTTAAAGCATAATATTTACTATATATGTTAATTGTTAAACGAACCACTTGTTAATTTATAACCATGTCTTAGTTTTAGCATTTCAATATATTGTTTTTTATCTCCGTACTTAATGTGGCATTGACGACAAAGAGCCATTAAGTTTTCTATACTATCCTTTTCACTACCCCCCATCCCCCTTGCGTGTATGTGATGTATATCTACCGCTTTAGAATTACAAGTTTCACAAGGGATGTATTCATCTCCAAAGTAATCAAAGTAATCCATGTAAATTTTAGTGTGTTTTTTCATTATTGTTCTAAAATAAGAAAACCCTGCTAAAAACAGGGCTTTCTACCGAAAAACAACTACTTTATCTTTACGACTTAGTAGATTGACAAACTTACAAAAAAAAAATGGGGGGATTATAAGTCTTTTTCTCTAATCCATTCTCCGTTTATACAATATGATAAATTATTTATGTTATATACAATGGATTGTCCGTATGTATGCTTTTTATTCATAATTTCCTTTATGTAAATATTCTTTAGTTGGGGAAAATCATTATCAATCGTTTTTTGAAAGTACAAAAAATCTTTTAAAATCATAGCACGTTCCCATTCTTCTATTGAAATATTTGATAATGTTAGTTTTTTAACAATATCATCGGTTGGGGATACGTGTTTATAATTATTAGCATATTCCAACATCAACTCCTCAGTTCTAACGGGCTGTATAGTGTCCCCTTGCGAAAAATATCGTGCTAATTTTATAATATTTTCTTTGCTTTTATCAAAAGCATCTTTACCCGAATTAATTTTTTTTACATAAAAAAGTGTTTCGTTATTTTTTGGCTCGCCTAATACATTTTGTTCTATGGGTGCTATCATAAAATCGTAAGCATCAGAACCATATAAAGTTTGTTTTAAGTGCGATATTTGTTGTTTTAAGGCGTTTGATTCCATTAATAACAATTCAGCATATAAGCTGTCAATACATCTTATTTGTTGCTTGTCAACGTCATATATGTATTCATTAGGGTTAAGACCTAAAGATTCAAGTTCACTTGATAATCTATCGTCAGGAAACAAAACCTTATCATTTTCACTAAAATATAAAGAAACTATTTCATTTGGATTTCTTTGATTTGACTTCATTTTTCTTTTTTTGTAATTTTTTTAATCTAAATATAAGAGTGTCTATTTCATCAATAAAATCTGGGTCTTTTTTAGCCTCAGGGTCTATTTGAATCATAAACTCTCTTATAGTAGATTCTTGAATCATCATTGTTTACCTATGTTTACTTGAATAAACCCAATTAAAAAACTAAAAATATTGTTTTCATTTTTAGAATCTTTTGATAAGCCGTAACCAAGCCAAAACCCAAAACCTTTTACAATTTTAAATGTTACTCTAAAGCTATCGCTATCATCAGGGTTGCAAAATCTATCGTAAAATACTGCTATTTCTTGTTGCATATTATCCTCAACGCTACCAATAGAATTATCCAATTTCTTTATAGCCTTTTTATTGGTATCGGTTCTATTGTAAAGAATATTTAATTGATGGTGTAAATCAATAAGTGAGGCATCAAGTCTATCGTAATTATGCTCAGAAGTAAATCCGTTATTAGCGTCTAAATATCCTAATTCTTTATCGTCTTCTAAATTATCGGCAATAGTATTTGTATCGGATTCAAGTTTTTCTTTCATAGCATGTAAAACATCCCAGTAAACCTTACCTTTTTCATCATATAGGGTGTAGGATGATGGGGGTAAAATTTTACATACTTTATTTCTAATTGAACCTACACTTCTTTCTAACTTAGTTGATAATTTATTTACCCCAAGTTTTATATTGTTAATAATATAAAGTTGGTCTTTAACAGACCAAGATGACCTATTTACACCATTATTTGCTTCTAATTTATATTTATAGTCTTTTGTGATTTTAATAAAAGGATGTGATAAAATGTAATTTCTGTTAACTTTAATTTTGTTTTTCATGGTATTGTTTGTTTAGGTTAAAAAATTATTTTAATGTTTTAATCGGATTCTTGACACTTTTGACACAATCCGTAATCCCAATCAAATTCAAATAATTCATCTTCGGGAGTAAATATGCCACACATTGAGCATGGAATATCTTTTATTTCAGCAGGGTTATTCATAGCTAAGTTTTTTCGTTTCCACATTCAAGACAACAATTCATATATTCATCTCCATCACATACACATATTTCATCTCCAAATAGTTCTTGTTGAGTAGAATTAAGATATTCTAATTGCATTTTAACGGCATTTTTAACGACTGCCATAGAACTTATACGACCTTCCATGCTTTCTATCCAATCTTGAATTTCGGCATTATCATTACTAACCCAATACCCTTTAGAACTTGCTAATAAAACGGATACTAAATTATTATTACGAATGTGGTTGATAATCTTTCGTATGCGTGTATCATTCACATCATGTCCTATTGCTTTCATTCGAGAACAAATTTGCTTGTTGGTAATGGCATTTTTTTTACCAAGTTTGGTTGTAAACCCTTGTATAAACAAAGGTAAAAGAGATTGCTCATAATCACTTAGAGGGGCAGTCTCATTTTCAAATCCTTTTATCATAGAGTGTATCTTACAGTTTTTGTGTATTGCCCCTCTTGTTTTCTAACATCTACATAAATAGACTTAAAGTTTACATCCATTTTATAGATATAGGTTAAGCTATCTATAATAAGGGTTGAAATTAAGTAGGGGTTGTTGTTTTCATCTTTAAACATAGATAAAGTATAAGATTCATTATTTATACTTGTATTTAAAGTGTTACCAACACATTCTCTATAAATTGGTGGATAGTTTTTTTCTACCTCTTGTTGTGTTGGGTAATTTTGCGCATTAGCTGTTAATCCCATTAACATAACTAACATTCCGATTGTTTTTTTCATAATTTTTGGTTTTTCGGTTAACAATTATACTCAAATATAACAATTAATTTAGGAATTAACAAATTAACGCTATTTATTTTTATTTATTTTTAAATCATCCATTTTGTCTAATAATTTATTTTCATTCATTTGTGCTATTCGCTTTATTGTATCAAATTTTTCAGAAGTAAGTTCTTTACGCTCATTAGCATTTGATATTGTAGCATATTTTTTAGTTTCCCAAGAATTAAGACTTCGTGTGTATTGTCTAAGGTGTTCAGCTTTTTGGTCAATATAGTCTAAGAAAACATCAAAATCCAATTTAGATATTTCGTCTTTTGATAATTCATTGTTTGGATTGTACTTTATCATAATAAGTTGTTTTTAATTAGATATTGAGGTTGTAACTGTTCCTATTTTTTTACCACACGCTACAAGACTTTCCATTAAGACTTGTTTGGTAGGCTCATTATATTTATCATAGTTAGTAATTGTAATTTCCTTATCCGTAGAGTCATGTATAATGTGAAATATTTTTACTTTTTTATAAACATGTTTCATTTCCTCTTCCCAATTGTCAGGATATATAGTATAATCAAATTTATCTTCTTCATGATACTCAATTCTAAATACCGAATCTAAGCCCTTTTCAACGACTCCATTCCATTCTTTACTTAAATAGTACCTCGATACTATAATTCTTTCTTGATTGTTATCTTTCATATCTAAATATTAAAAATAATCCCCATAATTATCATCGTGATTAAACACTTTAGCTAATCCGAAATTAGAAATTGGTAAATCGGAATCCGTAAAGGATTTTAAGTTCTTACCTCTCGATAAGTAATAGATTAATGAATAATAACACATAACCATAAGAATAGTATTTAATTAATATCTAAAGTTTATCTAATTTGTTTAACATCAGCACCCATACCTTCAAGACAATTAAGAATTTCCTCATCTAAAGAGA
>Ga0206682_10001670_pt1 | contig 21542 bp, 34 predicted proteins | sample M240m12015metaG_FD_155444 | JGI IMG/M metagenome (GOLD analysis project Ga0206682, IMG submission 155444) | Ammonia-oxidizing marine archaeal communities from Monterey Bay, California, United States - M2 40m 12015 | ecosystem: Environmental > Aquatic > Marine > Intertidal zone | place: USA...
GAAGAGATGCGTACAGGCTTGACATCTAGTCAGCAAAGTAAAGTACATGAAGCAACCGGTGATCTTATGCGGCTAGAGCTAAATATGAGAGCAATGTTGCGGAAGCAAGGCATTTCCTGGACTTACATTGATGGTCAAGAAATGTATGTAACAACTGAAAAGAAAATTGAGCTGCTACGTGCGGCAGGCGTTCCTGAAGCTAGTCTTGAAAGGATGGTTTAATGTCTAACAAACCAGAATACATTGTTGAGCTTGAACTGGCTATTGACACAGACAGTATTGAAGAAGTCTCGCAGCTTACAGAAGCCATGGACTGCTTTGATCTTGAAGTCGTAGGCATTGCTGAAGGCGTAGGACCAATAGCGGGTGACCCTTTGTTCTTTATTAAAGGCAAAGAAAGAATGATAATAGAAATGTTTCGTGTGTTCGCTGAGCTTAGCGACGACGAAGTAATTGACCTAATGGAGACAGCTCATGCAGTGCACTAAGTTAGCAGAACAGTTTGCAGATCACTTTGAAGCTTACATGGATGAAATGGTTTATGACTTTATGCTTGAGGCTATGATGCCTGCGTTAGTGCCTATGGTTACTGTCGCTCGAGGGCTTAATGGCAAAGAACTTTCAGACGAAATGGAAGCAAGCATAACAGATTCCGCAATGGAAATCTCGAAAGATATTTTGAATGAGCTAGTTAGAGAACAAGCTTCAAGAAACTACAGATAAGGGAATAAAACAATGGCTAAGAAAAAATCAGGTAATAACTACACCTCTAAAGGTTTATATCCAACAGTGTCTAAGAACTGGCCAGGTGCCAAGACAAGCGAATGGGATAAGCTACAAAACAAGTTTAAAGCATGGCAAGAGAATCGTCCCGTGTCTGACGCAACACTGTTAGCTTACGGTGCTCGTAACTCAGGCGAAACTATCCGCTTTAATGAGCTAAAGAAAGCTAAATAAATGCCTAATCAATCTAAACAAGATGAGATGTACATGGATATAGCTCGACGCATTGCCTCTGAGTCATATGCTACGAGAGCTAAAGTCGGCTGCGTTATAGTAAAAGGTACTAACATCTTGGCTATTGGCTGGAATGGTATGCCAAGCGGCTTTGCTAATGCGTGCGAAGTATCTAACGAAACAAATCCGTATGTCTTGCACGCTGAAAGCAACGCTATCGCTAAACTTGCTCGCAGTACACAGAGCTCAGAAGGCTCAACTGTGTATGTAACACTATCACCCTGTCTTGACTGTGCTAAGCAGCTCTATCAAGCAGGCATAACAAGACTCGTATATCTAGACGCCTACCGATGCGAGTCGGGACTTACATTCCTTAAAACAGCTGGCGTAGAAGTGGAACAATTATGATTAATAAAAAAGAAGAAGAAATTAGGTTCTTTATTTTTAAGACCTCTAACGATATCGCTGAAGAGTTCGGCAATGAGTATAGAGAAAACATGCAGCAAAGCGGTGTTAATAAACTACGTGACTACATGGTTTATCCTGAAGCAATTGACTGGAAAATCCGTGAATTCTACGGTCTTGACGGCGATGCGTGCTTTGATGCTATGGGTATCTTCGATGAAGTTGCTGACATTCAGTACGGCATCATGGAACGCGCTGAGTGGGTTATGATGTATCAGTGGTTTGAAGAGAATATCGGTATGAACACTTATGACATACCTGCACCTAAAGCAAACCCAGCACCTGCACGTCGTGCTGAAGAAGTTCTATATGAGTGTGCTGACTTAATGCAAAAGAAAGGTGCAGCATACAATGGCTTCCCGCAAGCAGAGTACTACCCGTACGGCTTACGTGATATCTGGTATATGTGTTTCACTAAGGTCAAGCGTCTCGAGTCACAGATTGTGAGAGACGGCGAACATAACTTTGAAGGTATTGAAGACAGTGCACGCGACTTAATTAACTATGCGGCATTTCTTGTCGAATACGCTGAAGGCAAAATGCAAGGTCAGGAGAAATAATGACAATTAAACATGAAGCTTTTGTTTACCAATGGCAAAACATTTGTAATGCTAGAGCCTACGTCGGCTTTCACATCGGTCACCCAGATGATGGCTACGTGGCTAGCAGCAAAGACTTCCTAGTTGATTACAAGGCAGATCCTAAATGTTTCGAGCGCACAATACTAGCATACGGCTCAGCCCGTGAAATGCAAGCGTTCGAGACAGGCTGGCTGCGAGCAATCAACGCAAGACAAGATAAGTTGTACTACAATAAGTGGAACAATGACACTGAATACACAGAGAACGGCTTAGCCTTCGAACACCAACGCGACTTTGTACAAGGCAAACTAGTAAGCGCTCAGATACAAGCAGGCGTTGCTAAAAGTAAAAAGGCAGCAAAAGAGTTCTACGTGATTTACGTTGACGATCAAATGATTAACTGTAATCCCGACTGGATTAGCAGATCAGATGATAAACGAATACAAGAGATGGTAGGCCAAACAGTAGGCTGTACGCTAACATGGCGCGGCGGCTTTGCTTACTTCGGTCCAGCTAACTTAAACTTAATTGAAGGTGAAAATAATGATTAAAAACACAGTACAAGATGTCCGTGACGCTTTCTGCATGAAATACGTTGAAGGTGATTTCATTGACACAATTAAAGCAGGCAAGATGCTTGAAATACAAGGCTTGACCTTCGTTGCCGATGAAGATAACATCTTCGGTAAGATTAACTACGATTACGCTGAAGCTGAACTTGAGTGGTTTAAGTCAATGTCGCGTAACGTAGACGGCTTATTCCACATGTGGGGTAAGAAAGTTCAGATCTGGGATATTATCGCTGATAACAACCGTAATGTTAACTCTAACTACGGCTACTTAGCAATGCACCCAGACAACGGCTCACAGATAGATAAAGTGATAGCTACGTTAAAGCGTGATAGAACCTCACGTCAAGCAGCAGCGATCTACACTCGTCCGTCAATTCATGAAGAGTGGAATCAAGATGGCATGTCCGATTTCATTTGCACTAATGCAGTAATGTACAACATCCGTGATGGCGTACTCGAAACAACAGTGCAGATGCGTTCTAACGACATCATCTTCGGTTTCCGTGCTGATATGCATTGGCATAAGTGGTGTTCAGACATGGTTGCAGACCAACTCGGTGCTGAGCGTGGCGACATCCATTGGCAAGTTGCCTCGGCACACGTTTACTCACGCCACTTTAAGCTGATTCAGCAGTACATGGACGATCGCTACGAAAACTTCATGGAGCCTAACTGCTAATGATTGTAGGCACAATAACTAAAAAGTTCCGTAAAGGTCTTTTTGATTACTACATGGAAGAAGGCTATCAGCAGTTCGTTGATGGTCTTCTTACTGACTCAGAGTGGAACGCTTGGTCTTGGCACTGTTACAGGTTCTTAGACGAAGTGTACTCTGATGAAGAGGAATTACAGGAGCACTTGTATGTTTAATCGTATAATGGCAACCCTTTGTTTTCCTGCGGTTGCTATAGTAGCACTAATGGACTCAGAAATGAACAACAAAGGGTTTATAACAAACTTTAAAATAATAGCAGGTATGAAAGATGCTTAAACAAGTATACGCGTTTAATAGCGAAATACGTAAAGAAACTCAACCAACTAAACCACAACAAATGACTATTCAGCAACACCATGCTAGAGCTATCTTCTTATCTGAAGAGTGCCTAGAGTTTGCTGAAGCAACAACACCTGAAGGCGAGCTTGACGCTCTTATCGATATCATTTATTTCGCTATTGGCGGTATGTATGAAATGGGTTTAAGCGAAAAGCAAGTTCAAGAAGCCTTTAGTAAAGTACACATGGCTAATATGAAGAAAGTGGCAGGCGCAAAGCTGCGTGCTGCTGGTATTGAAGTGACAGATGCGGCTAAGCCTGATGATTGGCTTGAGCCTGATTTGTCTGTCTATTTTAAATGTTGCGGCTGCGGAGGCTGTGACGGAAAGGAATAACATGTTCGTAATTGATGATGTTGTAGCTGATATATTTAAACATATCGGTGGTGTCCTATTCCACGAAATTGAGTCTGAGCGCTTATTACTCATTAACGCCGAGGTTGAAGACTTCGACATGAATGATGAGGCTCAGGCTTACTGTGGGTTTGCAGATACAGAAATCTGTGATGGCTTAGAGTTCCGCTCTTATGAAATTGGTTTCAAGAGCGTGCTACTTAAAGACCTAAGTGCTTTTAAGCGAATGGTCTGCCATGAACTTGTGCACGTCATGCAAAATGAGCGTGGCGATGAGTTCGACTATGACTTACCCTACCCCGATCAACCCCACGAGTTAGAAGCATACGATCTCGAAAACTGGTTGTTGTTCGAATATAACTTAAAAGGAAAATATTAATGCAAGGTATTATAGACGCTGACGTGTTAGTCCACTGGGCTGCACGAGGTTCAGCAACACCCGAAGACGCAGTACAGATGCTAGATGATCTTATGATCGATGCTCTGGAAGGCTCCTGGTGTGATCAAGACAATGTTAAGATTGCTGTTAAAGGCAAAGGTAACTATCGCAAAGATGTTGCCGAAAATTATAAAGCAAACCGCAAGGGTCTCGATGACGAGCTTAAGCAAAAGCTATCCGCTGTTCACAGTCGGTTAGTCAATCACTATGGTGCTATCCCAGCGGATGGCATGGAAGCTGACGACTTAGTCCGCATATGGGCTAACGAAGCTATTGAAGCAGGCGAAGAATTTATTGTCATTGCCGAAGATAAAGATCTCAAGTGTATTCCAGGTCGTCACTATAATCCTAAGAAAAAGATTATTGAGTGGCAATCAGAAGACCAAGCAGACTTCCTTTATCACCAACAGTTACTAACAGGCGATAGCGCTGACAACATTAAAGGCTTATACCGTGTCGGTCCTAAGAAAGCTCAGGCTTACTTAAACGAAGCACCTATGGGCGAACGTATGTCTAAGGTTATTGAAGTATGGCAAGAGCGTCAGCCAGATGACTGGTTTGAATGCCTTGATGTCTGCGGCAAGCTTATTACAATTTTGCCGTATCATGGTTATGTGTTTAACCTGCAGGAGATTATCGATGCCAGCGCGCAAGAAAATATTCAAGCAGAAGTTTGACGTTAAACCATTATCAGCTAACAAGATGTTCTATCGTGCTAAGCAGCTAACTAAAGAATATCGTATGTTTAGAGAGTTCATGTATGAAGAGGTTGCTGACCGCAAGGCATGGCCTTTTAAACCTGAAGACGAGCTTGACTTTGATGTTAAAGTCGGGCTCAGCTCTAAGCTTGCTGATGTAGATAACTGTATTAAACCATTACTCGACACCTTTCAGCTGTTGTTCGAATTCAACGATAAGTACGTATTTAAAGTAACTATCGAGAAAGAACACGTTAAGAAAGGCCAAGAGTATATTAAAGTAGAAGTTAAGGAGTTTAAATAATGTGGAAACTTATGATTCTTGCATTTGCCATAATCTATCCAATCTATGCCTACACGCTACACGTAGAAGGTACTGCAGAACCATATAACTATATCTTAACCGGTATGGCTAGCATGATTCTAGTTGACGTAATTATAGCAATTTCGATTGCATTTATTGTAGTGTTTAGTAGGGAGCAAAATGACTGATTCGCATATTGTAGAGAAAAACCAACCATGCGGAGAGTGTGGCTCATCAGACGCCGTACAGGTTTACTCTGATGGCCATGCATTCTGCTATTCTTGTAACCATAACTATAAGGATTACAATGCATATATTGAAGAAAACAATGTACAGCCAGAACCTAAGAAGCAGAAAGCTATGACAGCGTTTGTGCCTCAGCTTTCTCTCGAAGAAATTGCGTCGCTCGGTAATAAAGGCTTTAGGGAACGTCTAATTGACAAACGTGTAACAGCACACTTCGGTGTTACCGCAGGCATGTCAGGCGATACTATTACTGAGCACTATTATCCGTACACTATTGCGGGTAAGCTAAGTGCGTTTAAAAAGCGTGTTGTAGCAACTAAAGAGTTTCAGATTGTTGGCGAATTTAAAGACGTTGAACTGTTCGGCCAGTCTGTATTTCGTGAAGGCGGCAAACGTGTCGTACTAACCGAAGGCGAACTCGATGCTATGTCTTACGCTCAGGCGTGCTTACAAGAGTCTAACCAGATTTATCCGGTTGTCTCAATGCCATCTGCTACAGGCATTAAAGCTGTTAAGAACAATCGTGCTTGGCTGCGTTCGTTTGATGAAGTCATTCTGTGGCTCGATAACGATGAAGCAGGCGAGAACGGCTTAAAGGCTGTTGCAAAGGCTATCGGCTTTGATAAAGTAAAAGTTGTCAAAGGCGTTGAAAAAGATTGTAATGATGTTTTAATTAAGCATGGTACTAAAGAGTGTATGCGTCACGTATGGGATGCGTCACCTTATTCACCTGCAGGCATCATTGCTGATAAAGAAGTACTGTGGGAACAGCTGGAAGAGTATGATAACATTGTTAGCGTGCCTTATCCAGAGTGTCTTACAGGACTTAACGAAAAGCTTAAAGGCATGCGTCCAGGCGAAATTACGCTATGGACATCAGGCACAGGCAGCGGTAAATCTACTCTGTTGCGTGAAATCATGCTTCACTTACTGGAGACAACAGATGAGAAAATCGGTTTGGTTGCTCTTGAAGAAGCTCCTGCGGAATCTGCTCGTAAACTTGCCGGTATGGCTATTAACAAAAATCCTGTTAAAGAGCCTATCCCCAAAGACGAGCTTCGGCAGGGATTTGATAAAGTGTTTGGTAGTAATCGCGTCGTGGTACTTGATCATCACGGTTCTATGAACGATGGTTCTATCGTAGACACTCTCGAAGCTATGTGTGTCATGGGTGCTAAGTACCTATTCGTTGACCACATCACTATCCTCGTATCAGAGGGTGCTGACGGTCTAACAGGTAACGAAGCTATTGATAAGGTCATGAATGACTTATTGTCTGTTGCTAAGCGCCATAACGTATGGATTGGCTTAGTTAGTCACTTACGTAAAATGACTACCGCAGGCTCTTCATTCGAAGACGGCAAGTTAGCATCGCTCGACGACATTCGTGGCTCAGGCTCGATCAAACAGATATCATTCGATATTCTAGCGTTTGCTCGTAACCTACAGGCACAAACTGAAACTGAGCGTAATACTATTCGTATGGCTGTTCTTAAGTCTCGTTACACTGGCTTGACCGGTGATTGCGGTACTGCAGTCTATAACTATGATACCGGTCGCCTAACTTACGGTGGCTTTGCTCCACAAACAGATGGTGCTAAAGGTGTCTTTGACATTGAAATATAGGAGTTACTATGCCGTACATCGCTGAAGCAGGTCGGTCTAAACTAACCTACTCGCCATCACCTATAAACGCAGGTGAAATGCAATACGTTATCGCTAAGATGATACAGAAGTATCTTGAACGTAAAGCAGAAGAAAACGGTGAAGTACGCTACCAAGATATGAACGACATCATGGGTGCCTTAGCTGGTGCCCAGATGGAGTTCTATCGTGAAGTAGTTGTGCCTTACGAAGACAAAAAGATTGAAGAGAACGGATTTGTCTATGACCCATCCGCTTACATTAAACGATAGAAGGGAAATCAGTATGTCTATCATTATACCATCACCAGCAGTAGTTCCTGTTCCTGCTAAGGAAGCTTCCGAAACACCTCAGAAGTTTGAAGAGCGTAAGCCTGGTCTTGTTCTGTATAACAACGGTGTTCTTTACATGGATAAAGAGTTCAACCAAGAGAACTGTATGCCATTAGTAAAGGCTATTGTTGAATACAACATGCTGCCTAAATCAGAGCAGCCTGAAGAAATTAAGCTGTTCATTAACTCACCAGGTGGTGCTGTACATTCAGCGTTCCATCTGATCGACACTATTAAGATGTCTAACATTCCTGTATCTACTATTGCTATGGGTTTAGCTGCATCATGTGGTGTCTTGCTCCTTATGTCAGGCGTTAAAGGCAAGCGCTACGTTACTCAAAACACTTCTGTTATGTCGCATCAATACGCGTGGGGAAGCAGAGGCAAAGAGCACGAGCTTATGGGCAAGATTAAAGAGTTTGAGATGTCATCATTCCGTATGATTGAGCACTATAAGAAGTGCACAGGCAAGACCGAGAAGTATATCCGTAAGCACTTGCTACCGGAAACAGATCAGTGGTTGTCGCCTGAAGAAACAGTCAAACATGGTATTGCTGACGAAATCATTACAACCTATTAGAAAGGTTAACCAATGTTACCTATCGGATCGAAAGTTGAAATCTACTGGAACTTGCATAAAGCTTGCTATAGTGTTAGACACAAAGGCAAAGTAGTAATGCACACCATGAAGATCGCTTTGAAAGACGTAAGCTTCTCTGTACAACCTGCAGGTCGGCAAAAAGTCTTAAAAGAGAAGGTAAAGAATGTTCATGCATTTGTAAGAGGTACTTACTGTGGCGATAATATAGAGTCCGTATGGAACGCAACTTCGCTAGTAACTTACAACCCTTACAAGTATGACAGCTTTGTTAATAAAGTAACTAACGAACCAGTATACGCAGCTGAGTGTGTACTGTTATCAGGAAATGATGCTGGCGTGCCACAGATGCTCGCTAGCCTAGGAGAATAACATGTTTAAAAGAATAATTAATACGCTTAACCCAGTGTTAGCCTCTCGTGAGCCTAGCGTTGATAAAGTAGTAATGGAAATACAAGACAACCTCGTCTTTACAGGCGCTGAAGATGACTTATATGACGCTACAGTTGAAATGCTTGCTCAGCTTGCATTATCACACGAAGCTTATGAAGTCATGAATTCTTATGTGCTTTCAGAGAAAACACGCTGTGAAATTGAAGATAGAGTGTTAGACAGAGTAGCTCAACGCTTGTCAGATAGGCTTTCTAATACAGCTAGTTAAAGAACAATCCCCTAATAATTGCGTTAGGGGATTACTTTAAAGGACTATCCCATGGCAAAACATGATCGAAGCGTGGGTAGTGAAAGCTTTATGTCAGTCAAATGGCATAGGCAACACTGTCCATCTTGTAAGAAAACTTACGAATTTTTAGCACTAGGTGTAGACCGACGTAGGTCAACACTCAAGTGTCAACTTTGCGATTCCCCTGAAGCGGGAACGGAAAGTGAGCTCCCTGTAAAGGGTTGAGCTCTGCCCGGCGGCTACCATCCTCCCTTCTGGTAGTCGTCGGGATTTTTATCAAATGAAGGAGTATTAACTTATAAAAGGAGTAATCGATGAAAGTGGAATATCACGGAATCGAACTAGACTTATCGCGCGATGCACTATTCGCCGATTACGCGCGTGGAATGATTATGGACTTCTACGCTATTGAAACTGAAGAAAACATACAGCAGGTATTTGCTCGAGCAGCAATCGCTTGGTCTGCATTTAAAGGAAAAACTGACTATGCACTCGCACAACGTCTATATGATGGTGTTAGCCGCAAACACTTTATGTTCGCTAGTCCAGTATTATCGAATGCGCCATGCCCCGCAACAGGAGAAAAGAGAGGTCTTCCGATCTCTTGTTTCCTTACTTATGTACCTGACACCATTGAAGGCCTTATCGATCATAGTAGCGAGCTACGTTATCTTTCTGTTTTTGGTGGCGGTGTTGGCGGACATTGGTCCGATGTTCGGAGTGTGTCTGACAAAGCCCCTGGGCCTATTCCATTCCTGTCAACAGTAGATGCTGATATGACTGCTTACCGCCAAGGTAAGACACGTAAAGGCTCTTATGCAGCGTACATAGACGTAACACACCCTGACATTCAGGAATTTATGAACATACGTATTCCAACAGGTGATACTAATCGTAAATGCCTTAACTTACATAACGCTATTAACTTAACTGACGACTTTATGAAAGCAGTTGTTGATGGTAAAACATACGAGCTTATTGATCCTGCTAAAGGACCAACAGGTGAATTCCTTAGCGCTCGTAAAGTGTGGCAACAGATTCTTGAAGTACGCTTCAGAACAGGTGAGCCATACCTTAACTTTATTGATACAGCTAACAGCGGCTTACCTCAGACTATGAAAGATAAAGGTCTTAAGATACACGGTTCTAACTTGTGTAACGAAATTCACTTACCTACAGCACCTGATCGTTCGGCTGTTTGTTGCTTATCATCTGTTAACCTAGAAAAGTATGACGAGTGGAAAGGCACAACGTTAGTTAAAGACATTATTATAATGCTTGATAACGTCATTGAGTACTTCATTGAGAATGCTCCTGATGCTATATCACGTGCTCGTTACTCAGCTCAGCAAGAACGCTCTCTCGGTCTCGGTGCTATGGGTTTTCACTCATACTTAATGAGCAAAGACTTAGCGTTTGAATCAGAAGCCGCTGCCTCACACAATCACATTATGTTTGGCACTATAAAGCAGCAAGCTGTTGCAGCTACTGAACAACTAGCTAAGATGCGTGAAGAAGCACCCGACATGATCGGTACTGGTAGACGTAATGCACACTTACTTGCGGTTGCACCTAATGCATCCTCTGGTTTGTTGCTGTCAACCTCACCTTCTATCGAGCCGCTAAAGGCTAACGCTTACACTCACCGTACTCGTGCTGGTTCATTTTTAATTAAGAACCCACATCTTGAAACTTTGCTTACTAAGCATAAGCGTAACGATGAAGAGACATGGCAGAGCATTATTGTTAATAAAGGTTCTGTACAGCAGCTTAAGTTTCTATCTGATAAAGAAAAGAATGTATTTAAGACATCATTCGAGTTAGATCAGCTTATGGTTGTTAAGCATGCAGCACACCGACAGCAGTTTATCTGTCAAGGTCAGTCTGTTAATCTGTTCTTCTTACCTGGTGTGTCTCGTGACTACGTTAATCGCGTACACTTAGACGCATGGCTGCGTGGACTTAAAGGTCTATATTACTTGCGCACAGAGGCTAAGCAGAGAGCAGAGAACGTAGGTGACAAGGTAGAACGTTTAGCGTTAACTGATGCTAACCAGACTATTATATATGGTAAGCCTGGTTGTCCGTTCTGTGAGAAAGCTAAGACTTGGTTTGAAGTTCGCGGTATTGAATACGAATATGTTGATATCGAAGAGCTCGGTAAGACTGCCGCTGAAGTTACAGGACGTAAAGACGTTAAATCAGTGCCTCAGGTTTATATCGAAGGCAAATACATAGGTGGTTACTCTCAGCTATCAGCTTACGGAGACAAGCCTATAGAACAGGATGGTGATGAATGCCTAGCATGTGAAGGATAATATAATGTCAATACTTGAACAATCACAGGTCTACAGACCTTTTAAATACCCACAGTTTGTGGAACTAACTAAAACACATGAAGAGATTCACTGGGTCGGCGACGAAGCTGACCTTAGTGAAGACGTACAAGACTGGAAGACAAAGCTATCCGCAGGCGAAAAAGAATTCGTCACACAGATTCTTAAACTCTTTACTCAGTCAGACGTAGCGGTTGGCGATAACTATCACAACCACTTAATCCCTCGTGTTAAGAACAACGAAGCTCGTGTTATGCTAGCATCCTTTGCTAATCGTGAAGGTGAGCATCAGCGTGCTTACTCTCTGTTAAATGACACTCTTGGCTTGCCTGAAGAGATCTACTCTGAATTCTTAGAGTACTCTGAAATGGCTGACAAGGTTGATCACATGACAGAGAATGACTCTACTACACAGTCTGGCTTAGCTCTTACTATGGCTAAATCAGTGCTTAACGAAGGTGTATCACTCTTTGCTTCTTTCGTAATGTTGCTTAATATGCAGCGCTACGGTAAGATGAAAGGCATGAACACTATTGTTGAGTGGTCTATTAGAGATGAGACTATGCACGTTGACGGTATTGCTCAGCTATTCAGATTATTCTGTGAAGAGCATCCACGTATTGTTAACGATGAGCTTAAGTCAAAGATTTACGATATGGCTCGACTGACTGTTAAACTGGAAGATAAGTTTATTGACTTAGCTTTCGCTAAACATGAGATCGAAGGTCTTAGTAAAGAAGAAGTAAAGAAGTACATTCGCTATGTAACTGACAGACGTCTGATTCAGCTAGGACTTAAAGGAAACTATAAAGTAAAAGAAAACCCACTGCCGTGGCTTGACTGGATTCTTAATGGCACTAGCCATGATAACTTCTTTGAAAAGAGAGTTACTGAATACAGCATTGGCGGTATGGACGGAGAATGGGGTTGGTCTTAGACCTTCCCTTTCTTTTCAATTTAATAGGAAGGAGCATTATGTCTCTAACAAGCGATAAGATTAAAGAAGAAATTAGAATACGTTTTGACGCGCTAGAAGACGCAGCACATGCAGATCAGCATATAAGTGATCCTAAAGGCTTTCTTGTTATACTTACAAGAGCAAGAATGTATCACCGCTTTCTAGATGATGAACACAACGATTTCCTACATGGTTGTCAGCACATGTACGAAACTCAAACAAGTTGGCACTCTAACTAAAGGAATTAAACAGATGATTAAATTCGCAGTATACTCAGCAACAGGCTTTCTTGCAGCAGCTCTTTATTACGGTAAAGTCACACTGATGCAGATTAAAAGCTTTGTCTTAGACTCTTATAACGTTGTTATGCCTTATATTATGTCTGCTATCGATTATATTACTACTGTTGCCTCAACTGCTCCTGTAGCATAGTATGGCTAAGACTTTCACGTTAGATTACTTCGCTGAAAAGGCAATCGAAGAGAACATTAATATGATTGTCCCATGGTATTTGATGGCTGCTTGTGCTTATTACAAGGAGGACAGTCCGATACTATCAGACGATCTCTTTGATAACATGGCGAAAAAGATGCTAAATGAGTACGACACCATCGAGCATTATCACAAAGAACTAATCACAAAAGAAGATCTTTCAGCAGGCACTTACTTAGGAAAATATCCTGAGCGTGTCGCTGGCGGTCTTCGAGCATTAAGAAAGACATACAGAATATGAAAAATTATAATCAAAAACTAGACCGCAGTACAGTTCGGCTGCTAGCAAATCGTAAACAAAACACTGTAATTGTGCTTATTAATTTAAGCAATTCTAACACAATGGGTGTGTACGAATCGTATGAACAAGCTGTCACTGCTTATGAAACTGCGCCTTTTCCGGCACATTTAGCAGTTGCTAACAAAGGCTAAAAAAGTTGCTTTTAACAGCAAATAACTTATTTACCAGTGAAATACATCATAAAGGGAACTAAAAACAATGAAAGTATCTGAAATGACAAGATCACAGCAACGACGCTGGGGTATCAGAACTCAAAATAACTCGAATAAAAAGACAACTTTAGGCGAAGTTATTGCAGCCCAAATCGCTAAAGAGCTTGGCGAGAAAGCTAACAAATAAACAAGATTTGTTAAACAAAATAAGGGAAATATTATGTTAAAATTGATTAAGAGTTTTGCGCTAGCCGCAATTTTAGTAGTAAGCTTTACGGCAGCAAGTGTTGCTCAAAGAAACTTACCTATAGAAGCAGAGCCGCAATATAAGATCATTGTGCTCACAGCTAACAACACGCCTACTATTGCAGTTCAAGGTGAGTTCGCAGCTGGCATAACTAAAACTCTACGTAAAGTAATTAACAAATACCCACACATTACTACGATAGCATTCCAGTCACCTGGTGGAAACGCCAATGAAGCCTTTGATATGGCTCAATTACTTAACGAGAAGAAGTGGACTACAATTGTACCACAAGGTAGAATCTGTTTGTCTGCTTGCGCTATTGCCTTTATGGCAGGTTCAGAATACATTGTAGAAGGAATTCTAGGCTACCACAATGCGTGGATTCCATCTGAGCAGTCAGTATACACAAAGAAAGAGTTTAACGAAGGGTTTAACTTAGCGCAGCTTATCGGTGGTCAAACACTTTATTACAAGGCTGCTAACGGCTTTGTCTTTGATTTTGCGCTACAAGTACTATACAAAACATCACCTACAAAGTTCGCTGTGTTTACAGAAACAAAGCAGTTCTATAACCAAATGGTTTCAGATAGAGATGACTTTACTACGTATCACGAACAGAAGGGTCAAGTGCCTGTCTGGGATAATAGGATGATGGGAACAATAGCTACTGCATTAATTGAGAAAGAAACGGCAAATCCTACGTTCTTTATCAGTGACGTTATCGAAATCGTAGATCAACCTTGCGAGGAGATAAGCAATGAAATACAACAAAACAAACGGTCACAGCCAGCGTCAACAGGCTATCTGGCTATTACAAATGGCTAAAGACAAAGGCGAAGGACAAACACGTCCACAAAAAGGCAACAATAAGCCTAAAAAGCGTCATTCAGCTAGTTAAAGGATAAAGGTATATCCTAACCAGTTAAATGCTGTTTTAGCTCAGTTGGTAGAGCAGGGCATTAGTAATGCTCAGGTCGGCGGTTCGAGTCCGTCAAGCAGCACCACATTCACGTTCGGAGGCGTGATTCGTCAGGCATGACGTTAAACATGCTTTTTATTCAGATTATCTCAAAGGAGATTATTATGTACACACTATTCGTAATCATTATTGCGTTTGTGCCTGTTGAAAACAACCATCGGTTTGTCACAACTATTGAGCACTCGTCAGGTTATGAAAGTTTAGAAAAGTGTATTGATTCAGCTTACAGAATTAATATAGAGCATACGTATGACGTAACTGCTCACAGCTTTAAATGTAAGCCTAACTAAGGAGACTTAAATGCCAGAATTAACATTTGCTATCAGAGATTCTTTTCGTGCAACAATCGAAGACCTACAAAACTCTATCAGTCGTAATGACGAAATGTACCACAAAACTGGTGATCCTAACTTCGCTAAGTTTAGAGACGATAATGTCAGAGCTCTTACAGATATTAAAGAGTATATTCTTAAAAGAGAAAGAGAAGAAGCAGAACGCTATCCAGATGGCGAAACACAGATGGAGCTACCGTTATGATTGATCACTCACGTAACCTAGAGATGTCTAGAATGGCATCACTCGAAGCAGCCGTAGAAAACATACCTCTCTTAAAGGCTAAAATAGCACAACTAGAAAGAGCGCTAGAAGATATAACAGCTGCTTATCGTTTGCTAGAAAGAGAAAAGCTAGCATACCAAACAGAGTTAAATGAAGAGAGACACGGCAAGAAAGTTCCCTCTTCTATGCTTAATGGACTATAGGAGATCACAATGAAGACCGATTTCAGAGTAATGCTAGAAGCAGTAGCTCTAGTAGGATTAGGTATGCTACTTATGGTAGTAGTACTAAAGGTAATACTTTAAGGAGACAGAATGAGCACATTCACTTACTACACGCTAATGACAATGATTGTTATAGTTAACCTCATTATTTGGCACGGATTATTACATTCCATTATGGGATAGTATTAACTTGATAAAAAACCCTCAGATACTTTAGGACATCCCGTATGGGATATCTTAGAGTGTCTGAGGGTATAAGTCTTAACCTTATTTTTTTCGAAGTGAAGAAGAGAAGAGAGATAGTATAAGAGAGAACACGCTATGCGCTCACTAATAATATCACTCTAACTGCACTTACCTGATAGCTTTTTATATAATAACTACTAACAACTACCATATGAAGTAACGCATATTGGTGTTTATTATTAGTCTTAGCATAGTTAACCTCTCATAGTTATTCTACTAAGTATACTATAGAGATAGCTACTAGTTAATTACTACTAGTTAAGACTACTAGTTAAGACTCCTAGTTATAACATAGGGTATAGCCTAAGGTAATAACCTATGGGTAATAACTTATAGGGAATAACTTAAGGTATATAACCTATAGGGTCTTCTTCAGAGCCCTCTCTTCTTTAACTAGCTGAATCGACAAACATGATACAGCTAAATAAAGAAATGATATATAATGTCTTAGGAAGAAATATCAATTAACGCCACTAGCTACCAAAGAGACATACTCCCTGAAGTCTGCTAGCCGTTATCCTACACATTATCGCTATACCTCAGGCTACACACACAGTATAACCCACAGCAAGCCGACATATACGGTGCTATCTCGTGGTCATACACACAGTATAACCCACGGTAAGCCGACATGGCGCACAGTATACCTCGAGCTATGCGGCATGCTAGGCGCCGGGTGCGGGCTGCCTATGCGCGGTGCCAGGTGTTGGCCCACCCCCGTTTTAACTCCGGGGATGACTAACGGCGCTGCCGGTGCTGTCGAGGAACTGAGGCAAGCTCCTATTAAAGCCGACGATAAACGACGCTGACGCTTCGGCTTGTGCTGTTATATAGCATTAATTAAGTCAGCTCATTACAGGAGACCATTATGGCATATCCATGTAAGAAGATTAAAAAAGGTGGACGCAGAAAGTAACTTTACTCAGCTCTGCCTTAACCTTAATCGAACCATTAAGGCCACCGCCTGCCCGCCTAGCTTTTTATATCGTATTTTAAAAAAGTGGATGACGAGTGGGGGTGGTTTTTTACTATTTAGGAGCCGATTATGGCAATATGTAAAGATAACCGTAACCGCAAAAGAAAGTACATTTGGGACTATAAAGAAGCCCGAGGTTGTGCTGAATGTGGTTACAATGAGCATCCTGTTGCTCTCCAGCTAGATCATATCGATCCTGCTCTTGGTAAACACAGAAGACTTCGCTCTTCAGGTTGGGATGACCTATCCTGGTCCGACTTAGAAGAAGAACTAACCAAGTGTCAAGTACTCTGTGCCAATTGTCATGCTATTAAGACATACAGAAACAAAGACCACTTACCACGCAATTAGGAGACTCAAACTATGCTCGATGTAATATTTCTAGCAATCGTAGTAGCATTTTTCGTCTTATAACTTAACCGTCGTCGATACTCTGTATCGCGTATTAGAAGGGAACAGCACAATGGAAACTTTTCTAGCTATCCTGTTTGTTATCACCTGTGGATTGCTTTTAGCTTCCAATGAGGTTGACAAATGGCTAACTAAGCTTATTAATAAAGAGCTGGGTTAGTACTACTGGTTCACATGAGCCATGACTAACGGTTCACATGAGCCGTAACTACTGGGAACTGACTCGTCGTGCGTTAGCACGCGGTAAGTCCCATTTTTTATTAAAATTCCAAAACGGAACCGAATTCCCGCAAGGGATGTCGCGCAGACTGTAGAAAATCCGGAAATCTTCTATAGACTGTGAACGCATTGTAGTACGCTAGCGCGGAAGTGATGCACAAAGGTGTTGTAGTAACCTAACCAGGTGAAGTGGCACGAAATATTGACCATTATGGAGAAAACAATGGCAGATACACCAACAAAATTTATATTTAGAGATCCTGCTGATTTATATACCGGTGGGTATACATCGCAGATCCGTCACCCTGATACTGCTCGTGGCTCTAACCAGCGCGGTATCATTCAAGTTGTCATGACTGATGGCAGCGCCGAATTTCAAGGCAAGGTAAACCAGAATGCCCCGTGGATTACTGTTAAAACCTACACGACTGACGCAATTGAAGAAGCCGTGCTTATGCCTCATATGAGAATCGTAGCTACAGGAACGACCACTTGTAAAGTTTATCTCTCAGAATCTAAATAAATGATCTTTAAAGGAGATATGACACATGTTTAATAACATTATTCCAGAAAGCGCTGAAGTTGTTGTCTCAGCATCTCAGCCCGCTAACGTGTCTGAAGGCTTAATTTGGTTCAACCCTACTACGTCGCAAGCAATGATCTACGCAAGTGGTGCTTTTGTTGCGATGACAGCAGGTTCAACTGCTCTTCAGAGAGACATTTATGTTGCCGGTACGCCTTCAGGTACGTACGATGGTAACCTTACGACATTTCCGTCAAATTACGTAGTAGCTACTCCCCATTCTGCTGTAGAAGTATACATGAATGGTATCCACATGACACAAGGTGTGGACATTACTGCTAATACCGGAACTACTATTGTATTCGCTACTCCCGTAGCTGCTGCTGATGAGATTGTTTGCGTTTCTTATGGAGACGTTGAAAACACTATCGTCGGTATATCATACGGTGATCCCGAAGTACAAACTTACTTAACAAATAACAACTATGCTACAGCAACTGATGTGGCAACTGCTGTTACTAACCTTATTGATGCAGCTCCTGGCTCTCTCGATACTCTTAACGAGATTGCAGACTCTCTCAATAACGATAATGACTTCGCAGGTACAATGACTACCCAGCTTGCTACTAAGTTCGCTTCTGCTGACTTTGATAGCACTTTTGACACACGTTTGGCAACAAAGACTACTGCTGACGTTGCAGAGGCTACCGCTGATAATAAATATGTCACAGACTTACAGCTTGCTAAGCTTATCGGTATCGAAGATGCTGCTACGGCAGACCAGACAGATGTCGAGATTAAGACTGCATATGAAAACAACGCAGATACCAACGCTTTCACTGATGCAGATCACACGAAGCTAGATGGTATCGAAGCCGCAGCGACTGCTGACCAAACTGGTGCTGAGATTAAAGCTCTGTACGAAGGTGAAGCAGACACTAACGCATTCGTAGATGCTGATCGTACTAAGCTCGATGGTATTGAAGATGCTGCTACAGGTGATCAAACAGCTACTGAAATCGAAAGCTTGTATGAAAGCCAAGCAGATACTAATAAGTTTACCGATGCGGATCACACTAAGCTTGACGGCATTGAAGCCTTAGCTACTGCTGATCAAACAGACTCTGAGATTCGTGCTGCTGTAGAAGCTGCTAACGACTCTAATGTCTTTACTGACGCTGACCACACAAAGCTTAATGGTATCGAAGATGCGGCTACCGCCGATCAGACCGACGCAGAAATCCGTACCGCTGTTGAAGCAGCCACTGATTCTAATGTCTTTACTGATGCTGACCATACAAAGCTTGATGGCATTGAAACAGCTGCAACCGCTGATCAGACTGGTGCTGAAATCCGTACTAGCCTTTTCGCTGAGTCAAACACTAACGTTTTAACAGACGCTTTGCTTACTAAGCTGACTAATATCGAAGCTACTGCTACTACTGATCAAACTGATGCAGAAATCAAGACTGCTTATGAGAATAACTCAGATACTAACGTATTCGATGATGCCGCTCAGGTTAAACTAGCAGCTATTGAAGCTTCTGCTACTGCAGATCAGACTGGTGCTGAAATTAAGTCTTTGTATGAAGCAGAGGCAGATACTAACGCGCTTACTGATGCTCGTGTTACTGTTGTTGATGCTGTTACATCTTATGGTGTTACATTCAGCCAGTCAACTGACGCTTCAGCTGCTCGTACTACTCTTGGTCTTGGCGACGTTGCAACCACTGCTATTGCTGATTATGCTACTGCAGCCCAAGGTTCAACTGCTGATACAGCTTTACAAAACCTTACAACTACTGCTATAGGTACTCTACAGGACGTTACCGTTGCCTCCGTGGCTGACGCTGACGTACTTCAGTACAACACTGCAGCAGGCGTATGGCAGAACAAAAGCTTGTCTAACGCTGGTTTCTCTACTGTTGCTACTTCAAACAGCTACACAGATCTAGATAACCTACCAACTATCACAGCTGCTGGTCAAGCGCTTATTGACGACGCAGATGTTACTGCTCAGCGTACAACTCTCGGTCTTGCTACCGTTGCTGTTAGTGCTGACTATAGTGACCTGGTTAACACACCAACAAACGTAAGTACTTTCACTAACGACGCTAACTACTTAGTAGCTGCTGACGTTGCTAACTCACTACTTGATGGCGACTTCACTTCAGCAGGCGTTATGAAGACTGACGGTTCTGGAGTTTACACTACTGAAGTATTGGCTACTGTCGCCTCTTCTGGTGATTACACAGACCTTTCAGGTGTTCCTACTAACGTTTCTGCGTTTACTAACGATGCTACTTATCAGACAGCTGCTCAAGTTACTGCTTCTATAGCTACTGTTATTGATGCTGCTCCTGCGGCACTTGACACTTTGAATGAGCTAGCTGCTTCATTAAACGATGATGCTGACTTTGCTGGCTCTATGACAACTGCTTTAGCTGCTAAGGTTGACGACAGCCAAATCTCTACATTTGCCTTGACTTTCCTTGACGATGCTGATGCTGCTGCCGTTCGCGCTACCCTTGATGTTGACCAAGCTGGTGCAAACCACTCTGTTGACGTAACTCTAGCTGGATCTTATGACTACTTGACTCTTTCTAACCAGGAAATCACTCTGGGTCAGATCGATGCAACTACTGACATTTCTGGTCTAGGTACTATGGCTGTTGAAACCGCTACTGACTATGTAGCTACAGCAGACCTTAGCGAGCTAGTAGACGATCGCGTAAGTACTCTTATCGTTGCAGGTGATAACATCACTTCTACATACGATGATACTGCAAACACTTTGACTATTGCTGCCGAAGGTAGTAGCATTATCGAGAACGTTAAGAACGTATCCGGTAGCTTGCTTACTGCTGGTACTGTAGTTTATCAGTCTGGTTCTACAGGAACTGTTGCTGAAGTACAACCTGCGGATAACACATCTGCTTCTACTATGCCTGCTATTGGTGTTATCCTTGCCGATATCGCTATTTCTGCAGAAGGTGAAGCGGTTCTTATCGGTAAGATGCAAGGTATGGACACATCTAGCTTCTCAGCTGGTGACACTCTGTACGTTGGTACTTCTGGTGCATTGACTGCAACTAAACCTGCAGGCGAAGGCGCTCTTGTTCAGAACTTTGCTAAAGTTAATAAAGTACACTCTTCTAACGGTGTAATTATTGTTACTGGTGCAGGACGTGCTAACGCTACTCCTAACCTTAACTCTGGTAACATATTCCTTGGTAACAGCAGCAACGAAGCTGTAACCGCTAGCCTAGACTCTTCTGTTACGGCTGCTGGGTTTATCAAGGATTACACACCGACTGAAGCTGAAGTTACCGCACACCAAGCTGCACTCACTATCACTGAGTCTCAGATTTCTGATCTGAATCACAGAGAAGAGTTGCATGACTTAGATGATGTTAACATTCAGTCTGTTACTGATGGCCAAGTGCTTGTTTACAACGCGTCTCAGTCTCGTTTTGAAAACGCAGACAGCGAGGCAGTTGAAAGAACTGTTACTGAATTTGTTGTAGGAACTAACTCTGGTGCGTACACTAGCGGTTCTACTACTGAGTTCCCTGTAGCTTACCAAACTGGCAAGATTACAGTGTATGTAAACGGCGTTCGCTTAGGCACTTCAGATTTTACTGCTTCTAACAACACTAGCGTAGTTCTGAGTGTTGCTGCCAACGTAGGCGATGAAATTGCTCTTGAAGCATTCTCAGCGGCTAACGTAATAGACACCACGCCTAACTACACTACTGTTACAGCCACTACTGGTGCTATCACAACAGTTAACTCTACTACTGTTAACGCTACTACTGTAGACGCGACAACTGTAGAAGCTGACGTGGTTGACTTAGGTAACTGGACTTTACAGCAGGATAGCAATGGTGATCTACTAATTAAAGTTGGTGGAGTAAACACAGCTAAGATTGACGCATCTGGTAACTTATCGGTAATCGGTAACGTATCAGCTTACGCAACACTGTAAATAGTTGA
>Ga0206682_10001671_pt1 | contig 21539 bp, 29 predicted proteins | sample M240m12015metaG_FD_155444 | JGI IMG/M metagenome (GOLD analysis project Ga0206682, IMG submission 155444) | Ammonia-oxidizing marine archaeal communities from Monterey Bay, California, United States - M2 40m 12015 | ecosystem: Environmental > Aquatic > Marine > Intertidal zone | place: USA...
CATTCATTCGTGCAAGAAATGTACACTTTGAGGCAACAGGTATGAAACCTTTGACTCAGGTTTATCCTTTCTTTGATAAGAGAAGTGTTGCAAAATATGTATTCCCAACTGGTGGTGGTGTTAAAGGTACTGTATCTGACTTAGTAACTTCTTTGGTTGGTTCTTGGAGTAGTATTTCTAAGATTGAATTTGATTTCCAAAAATTTGGTGGAGACCCACTAGTCGCTACTATATCGTATAACGGAAGTGGTGTAAATTTCACAACTATCAATACGCAACAGTATCCTGGCAGCGCTCGTTCAGTTGTTTCAGTAACAGGACAGACACTAACTCCTGGCGATAAGGGTGAACTTTCTGTTAGAGGTTTCTTTACGGATACAAACAATGCTCTTGGAACAGATGATAGATTATATGATGTTCGTATTTACGACCAAGACGGAAACCTAATTCCTAGAAGTTTATATCAGATTGAAAGTTCTCGTAGATTTACTAATATCGGTAGGGCTGTTGATGGAAGTACAGACAGTTTTGCTTTCTTTAATACCTCTAGATATGCTTTTGATGATAAACAATGTGAGATTACTATTCGAGTAATTGATGGTGCGAAAACATTGTTACCTTCTAGTGGTAGACTGAAGAGATATGATTATCTTCGTGCAGACGAAACCTCTTTGGTTACAGACGCAGCTGGTTCTGTTGAAGGTTACTTTGCAATTCCAGATGCTAGAAGGGCAAACAATCCAAGGTTCAGAACTGGTGAGAGAGTGTTTAGACTTACATCTTCACCTACTAATACCAAGAGTCCAGAACCAGAAACTTTTGCACAGGCAACTTATACTGCTACTGGTGAAATCAGAAGTGTAAGAGAAACTATTGTTAGAACTCGTAATGCAAGAGTTGTCACAAGAAATGTAAACCAAACTAGGACTTTAAGTAATACTGAAACAAGAGATGAAGTTGTAGGATGGTGGGATCCAGTTGCTCAATCATTTATGCCTCAAGTTGAGGGTGGCGAGTACATTACAAAGATTGATGTATTCTTCTCACAAGTAGACGATAACATTCCAGTGACATGTCAGATTCGTGAAATGAATACTGGATATCCAACAACTAAAGTTCTACCTTTTGCAAGTAAAACTTTGTTGCCTGAAGAGTGTTCAGTGTCAAATGACGCTACCGCTGCAACAACATTTACTTTTGATGAACCAGTGTATGTCAAGAATGGTGTAGAGGTTGCAATTGTTCTGCAAACAGATTCTCCAGATTACCTTGTGTGGATTTCACGAATGGGTGAAAAGGATGTTGGTGGTAAGAGACTTGTATCTGAACAACCATACTTGGGTGTTCTATTTAAGTCACAGAACAACTCTACATGGACAGCATACGATATGGAAGATTTGAAATTCAAAATATATCGTGCTAAATTTGACACAACAAAAACTGGTACAGTTAAGTTTGTAAACGATGCAGTTGAAACTGCTGACTTAGAGACTGATCCTATCAGGTCATTTAGTGGTGTTACAAAGGTTAAAGTTCTACATAGAGACCATCACATGTATGATGATACAAAGAATAATGTCACTATTAGTGGTATAACTTCTGGTGTAACATCTACACTGAATGGTGCAATAACAAACTCTGCAACAACTTTAACTCTTGCATCCACATTAACTGGTGTAGGAACAAGTACTGCTGTTACTCTAAAACTATTCTCTACAGATGCAGAAGGTGATCCAGTAACAGAAGTTGTTACAGGAACAACTAATGGGTCGGATGCTAAGATTGTTGAAAGTATCACTCGTGGAGTAGAGGGAACTGCAATCGCACATGTAACTGGTATTACTGTAGAAAGATATAGTGTCAATAATATTCCTCTGACAGAGATTAATAAGACGCATACAAATATCAACGATGTTGAGATTGATAGTTACACTATTCCAATTACATCTACACCAAACGCTACTGGAAGTTTTGGTGGTAGTTCTGGTATTGTTTCTGAAAATGCTCAGATGGATCAGATGCAGGCATTGTTCTCTACTATCGAAAGTCCAGACACATCTCTAACCGCTAAGATAAGAACTACAAGTGGTACTTCACCAAGTGGTACAGAGACTTCTTTTGTTAAACAGTCGGTATCACAGTCAGAGACTATTCCTATCAATGACAACTATGTTTTTGATAAACCAAGACTTGTTGCATCTCAGATTAACGAGACAAATGAAATGAGTGGTGAGAAGTCGATGGAATTGACATTCACTATGCAATCTCAAAAGGACAATCTATCACCAATCATTGACTTGGAGAAGAGATCAATCGTGACAGTTTCAAACAGATTGGATAATGTTGATTCTGCTTCTGCTGTATATCCAACAACAGAATATACTCCACCAACTGCTCCAGATGGTGACAGTAATGAGTGTGTGTATATTACTCGTAAGGCACAGTTGAAGAATCCAGCAAACTCAATCAAGTGTTACTTGGATGCTGCTAAGTTTCAAAGTTCTGAAATTCAAGTAATGTTCAAGATACTTCGTTCTGATGATGCGTCAGACTTTGATGAGATTGGTTGGCAATATTTCAACACAGATGGTTCGCCAGATGTTGCAGTTAATGATTCAATAAATCCAGATGATTTTATTGAAAGAGTATATACTGCTGATGATATTGGTGAATTTATTTCCTTCGCTATCAAGATTAGACTGCAAGGAACAAACTCAGCAGAAGTTCCACGCTGTAAAGACTTACGAGCAATTGCATTGGCGACATAACATGACAGAATATATCAAAGTAGAAGAACACCCTAAACTTGTAAGAGATACATATTCTCGTGCAATTATTAATACAGACGTATATGCATACGAAGCTGCAATTACAAGATCAAGAAATGCTAAACAGCAAAAAGATGATATGAGAGATGCAGTAAGGGATATAAATAACTTAAAGAGTGAGATGCATGAAATTAAGTCCTTGCTTCTAAAACTAGTGGATAAAGAATAATGGCAGATAGAAACGCACCTTCATCATTTACTTTAGAAGAGTGGAGAGTAGAGTTTAATGAACTGGCATCAGATGTTGGTGATGTTACCTCTCTTCCTTCTACTGTAAATGGACAGAACGTAACAGATGTTGTTGGGGCAGTTGTTCAACTTGAAAGCGCTCTATCTTCTGTAATGTTCCCTACGGTTATTGATTTTGATGACTCTTCGGGCGTAGCTTCTGAAAGAATTTTAATGGGTACACATGACGATCTCCAACTGTACCATGATGGAACAAAATCAGTAGTAAGTCACACAGGGACAGGTGAATTAGAACTTATTTCTAATACAACAACCTTGACATTTCCGAATGTTGGTGGTAAAATAGCTACTGAAGGTTTTGGAATTGCTCTTGCGATTGCACTTGGTTAAGACTTATAAATAATAGAGATTAAAGGAAAAGAATAAATGGCTAATAACTTTAAGAATGCATTTGCAACGAGTGTCAGTACTAATGGTGCTTCACCTACAGATGTGTATACAGCAAACAATGGTTCTGCCTGTAACTCCATTCTAATTGAACTTGATATCGCAAACACAGGTGTATCTGCTGTTCAGATTTCTGTTGTGATTAGAGATAGTAGTGGTAGTGCATCATTTCATCTAGTTAAAAACGCTCCAGTTCCAGTTGGATCTTCTTTGAAGGTTGTTTCTGGACAGAAGATTGTTTTGAATGGTAATGATAAAGTACAGGTTTATGCATCGGCAGCTACTGTGGATGTTATCGCATCAGTTCTAGAAGACGTAGCATAAGAGGGGTAGATAATGTCTAACTACATCGGCACTCCATTTGTGAATCAAGTATCACCCGCTTTTCAGCAGGAAGATTTTACTGATTCAAATTTTGGAAACGTAACAGTAGGTTCTACTACACATACAAACTCTACTACCTTGTCACAACAAGTGCCGGGCGGAAACGGAGAAAATATACTCGTTGTAATTAATAACGTAATTCAACAAGCAACATCTGCATATACTATTCAACAGGATGCAAATGGCGAACCAAAAATTTTGAAACTTGCAGAGACCCCTGCTTCTAGTTCTACAATCTATATTGTTCATAGAGGTATTGGTGGATTCCAAATGAAACCACCTACAGGTTCAGTTGGAGCAGACGAACTTGCTGCAAACTTAAAGTCATTTACAAATGATGTATTTACAGGCAACGGTTCAGCTACTGCGTTTACTCTGTCAGAGACACCTCCAAATGCAAACTCAGTTTTAGTATTTGTTGATGGTATCCTACAGAAGTCAAGTACAAACTATTCAATAAGTGGTACAACATTAACATTCACATCTGCTCCAGATGCAAGTGCAGAGATTGAGGCAAAACATTTTGGTATTCGTGGAGTGGTTCGTAGAAGTACTGATTTTCAATACGATACATTTACTGGAAACGGTTCTGCGACAACATTTAATTTAAGTACAACTGGCGCAACAACTAATAGTGCTTTTGTTTTTTATAACGGTATAGCACTTAAACCTACAAGTGACTATTCTATTAGTGGTGTTGTTTTAACAACAACATTCACACCACTTAACGCTTCAGAAATAATGGTGAGGTATCAAATCTAATGCCAAGTAACTCAAAAAACCTAGCAGAACTATTAAATACAGACACTTCAATTGAAGTTGGAGATATTGCAAACGATTCTGTAACGGCAGCTAAACTTGCTTCTAATGCAGTAACAACTGCAAAGATTGCTGCCGATGCAGTAACAGATGCAAAGGTAGATATCACAGCTGATGCAATATCTGATAAAGCAAATGCTTCTACAGGATATATACAAATACCAAAGGGAACAACTGCACAACGTCCAGGCAGTCCAGCAGATGGAATGATTAGATATAATTCAACTCTTGACCTCTCAGAAGAATATAGAGATGGTCAATGGAGAGCGTTATCTAATGTTATTACCATAAGTGGAGGTACAAAAACAACCTCTGGTGGTTATACTATTCATACATTCACATCATCTGGAACTTTCTTGATTGATGGTGGTAATTTAACTGGTGTAGATTATCTAGTTGTCGCTGGTGGCGGCGGCGGTGGTTCTAAAAGAGCTGGTGGCGGTGGCGGCGGTGGAATGGTCAACGCAACCAACCAAACCATAACAGCAGGAGCTCACACAGTCACAATCGGTGCTGGTGGTGCTGGTGCTACTAGTGACACTGCTAATGGAGTAGTAGGTGGAAACACTTCTTTTGGATCAGTCCAAACTTGTACTGGTGGTGGTTACGGTGGTGGTGAAGGAAAAACTGGAGGTTCAGGCGGTTCTGGAGGCGGTGGTTCAGACGGGCAAGGGCCTGGTTCTGGAACTTCTGGTCAAGGTAATGCTGGTGGTACTTCTTTTGGTTCTTCTGGAGGCGGTGGAGGCGGCGGCAAAGGTGGCGTTGGTGAAGCTGGTGGAACAGATGGAACACAAGAAGGTGGCGATGGCGGCGCCGGTTTAACACTTAATTATAGTGGAAGTTCAGTCGCATACGCTGGTGGCGGCGGCGGTGGAAGTCGTGATGGAGCAGCTGGTGGTACTGGTGCTAGTGGCGGTGGTAATGGTGGTGTGGATAATTCAAACGTATCCACAGCAGGAGCCGCAAATAGAGGCGGTGGAGGCGGCGGTGGTGGTCGTAACGGCGGTACACCATTTGTTGGTGCTAACGGTGGTTCTGGTGTCGTTATTATTAGGTATCAAACGTAGGAGATTATTATGGCACATTTTGCAAAAGTACTTAATGGAATAGTAGAAAATATTATAGTAGCAGAACAAGAGTTTATGGATACTTTTATTGATGACTCTCCAGGCGAATGGATTCAAACTTCATATAATACAAAAGAAGGTGTACATTCAGATGGTGGTACTCCTTTAAGAAAAAACTATGCCATAATTGGTGGTACATATGATTCAACTAGAGATGCATTTATTCCTCAAAAACCATATCCAAGTTGGACTTTAGATGAAGACAAATGTATTTACGTTGCACCCAAAGCATATCCAACTGACGGAAAAGATTATGATTGGGACGAGGACAAAACCTCTTGGATTGAAGCAGACTAAATAGTATTATAAAAGATATGGGAAATAATTAAATGCCATTTATAGGAAAACAACCAGAAGTAGGTGCATACTCTAAGTTAGACGCTATTACTGCGTCTGCTACTGCAACGTATAATCTAACTTTAGATAGTGGTGCATACTATCCAACAAGTGCAAATCATCTATTGGTTTCTCTGAATGGTGTTATGCAGGCTCCACAAGATTCATTCACAGTAAGTGGTTCGACTATCGTATTCGACTCTGCTCTAACAAGTTCTGATAACATCGACTTTATCATGGCACTTGGTGACGTTCTAGATATTGGAACTCCAAGTGATGGTACGGTAACAAGTTCTAAACTTGCTGGTGCGTTAACTACTCCAAGCAATCTTACAGTTGGTGGTGTGCTAGATGCAACCACAGCTATATTTGACAGGGCTAGTACAGACGGCGTTATTGTTAACCTACAAAAAAATAATGGAAGCATAGGTAGTATTGATGTTGATAATGGAGATAATCTTACAGTACAAGGTAAGTCAGATCATTCAGGCCTTCAATTTGGAACTAATGCAATATTCCCTCATAAAAATAGTGCGAACATAGACGCTACAATAGACTTGGGCGAAAGCACGCTTCGTTGGAAAGACATTTATCTATCAGGCGGTGTGAACTTCAGCGCAAATGCAAACGCTACTGGCATGACATCAGAAACGCTAGATGACTACGAAGAAGGCACTTGGACTCCAACTGTTAATGGTTTAAGTGGTGCTGCTAGTGGATATAGTGCTCAAATTGGTCACTACACAAAGATAGGAAATATTGTCGTTGCTTATTTTAGATTCACTTTAACAAATAAGGGAAATATTTCTGGTAACTATGCACTAATTCAAGGTCTACCATTTAATCATTCTGGTTCTGATGGTGGTTCTGGTATGGTTAATAGATATACAAATCTAGTAAATGCTGTAAGTAGTTTAGGTATAGAACTAGGTGGGTCAACACCTACGGCTGCTTGGTTAACTAAACAAAGTGGTACAAGTGGAACAAGTGATACATATGTAACTACTGCTGATATTGCGAACAATACATTTATGCAAGGCAGTTTGATATATAGAACGTCATAACATAATTTTAATTATCTTCATCTGTATTGGTGGAGATGGACAGGTGACATGCTAAGTCACGATAAATAAAAGGAGAAAAAAAATGGCTATTACGAAAAGAACGGAAGAAGATAAAATTGAAGTGATTGGAGCATTCAAGCACATTCAAGTGAGAACAGCTACGGTGATTGAAGAGGACGGTGTTGAACTGTCTCGTTCATTCGCAAGACATGTTGTTGCACCAAACTCAGACTCATCTAAGGAAAGTGCAGATGTAAAAGCGATGGTTGCACAGTTTCATACTGATTCAGTAAAAACTGCATATGCGGCACATCTTGCTGCTAACACACCAGCAGATGACGAAGAGTAATTAATAGAAACTTAGGATATTAACAGATGGCGTTGATTAAATTAAATACAAGAAGTATTCCAGACAATGCGGTGACGCCTGCGAAGGTGTCACAGAATCTTGGGCGTAGAAATATGATAATTAATGGCGCCATGCAAATAGCACAATACGGCACCTCCGTAACAGGTATTACTAGTGGCAACAATTTGACAGCAGATAGGTTTAGTTTTTCTACAGGAAGTAATGGTGGTACATATACATTATCTACATCTACAACTGTTCCTTCTGGTGAAGGGTTCAAAAGAAGTCTAAAACTTGATTGTACTACTGCCGGAAATTATTCTACTGCTGGTACTGCCACTATGTTAAGATGTTCGCCATTTGAAATTCAAGATTGTGCAAGACTAGCATACGGAACTTCTGGTGCAAAGAAACTAACAGTGTCATTTTGGACTCGTGCTAGTTATACAGGAACATTTACAGCATTGCTTGTAACACATGATTCTGCACAAAGAAATATTATAAAGACATTTACTATCTCTTCTGCTAACACATGGCAAAAAGTTGTTCTAACTTATGATGGAGATACTGGAAGTACATTCACTGGGGCTGACATTAATCTGGGATTAAGCTTAGATATTTGGATGGGTGGTGGTTCTAGTTACACTGGTGGTTCTCAAACAGATGGTGTCTGGAGAGCTCGATCAACACATAACACTTCTGTCTTACAAGGTAATGGTACATTGTTTGGTACAAACACTTCCCATGACTTCTATATAACAGGATTACAAGTTGAGGTTGGCGATGCAGCTACAGATTTCGAACACCGATCATACGCAGAAGAACTAGCGCTTTGCCAACGCTACTATGAAACAGATGGCATGGCTGGTGGGGATAATTATAGAGTTGCATTACCTAAAGTTCAAACTAGTGATTCTTACTATTTTCATATTCCTTATAAACATTACAAAAGGACAAAAGCATCTGTAACTATAACCCAAGCGTATTCAGACAATTTAGTGCTTAATGCTCACAGTGCTTCTTCTGGTGTAGGTGGGTTTGGAACAGCAACTGCTACTGGTGGGTCAGCAGATAATAGAGCTCTATTTGAATTTTTCTGGAAAGCGGATGCAGAGTTATAGTAGGAGATGACATGAATATTACAGAAGTTAAATATCAATTTGATGAAACTAGCAAAAAAAATGTTGGTTATATCGCAACTATTGGTGATGAAGTTTGGTATGTTCCATTAGATGATGGAAACAGACACTACATTGAAATTCAAAAACAAGTTGCAGATGGTGACTTAACAATTAAAGATGCTGATGAGGAATAAAAATGGCACTCAGTAAAGTAAATCCAAATCTAGTTCAGAACTTTGGACGTAGAAGATTAAACATTAATGGTGCTATGCAAGTGGCACAAAGGACAACTTCTGCGACAATATCAGATGGTGCTAATGAAGGATACAGAACATTAGATAGATGGAGAGCTTTATTTTCGTCTAGTGCTGGTGGTGTTGCTACTATGTCACAAGTTAACGGTGGCCCAAACTTTAAGTTTGCAAAATCAATGAAGATAGACGTTACCACAGCAGATACATCATTGGATGCAAATCATGCTATAACCCTACAATATAGATTTGAAGACCAAGATATTGCAAACTCAGGTTGGGAATATAGAGATCCTAATTCTAAACTAAACGTATCTTTTTGGGCTAAATCAACAAAAGCAGGAACATACTGTGTATTTCTATATGCAGTAAGTAATACACAGTACAATATTGTTAAAGAATATACTCTTGCTGCTGACACATGGACATATGTTAGTTTATCATTTAAGGGTAGTAATAATCAGGTAGCTTTTGATGGTACTACTGCTGAAGGATTACAGGTAGGATGGACACTAGCAGCAGGATCAAATAGATCTGAGAATGTCGTAGAGGGTGAATGGATTCTAAGAACCTCTGGAGCAGGACAAGGAAGATATGCAACATCAAATCAAGTAAACTTTTTTGATAGTACATCCAATATCTATCATCTTACAGGGGTTCAAATTGAGGTTGGCGATACATCTTCAGATTTCGAACACCGATCATATGGTGAAGAACTATCGCTTTGTCAAAGATACTATCAATTAAATATTAGTAATACTGGATATACAAACACATCAACCAATGCTAGACTAGGACTTGCTGGTAACTCAGCAATGAGAGCCGCACCATCTCTAAGTATAGTTGCGGCTACTGGAGTAGTTGAAGATTTTGGTACAAATAATAGAAATCTCGTTAGTTTAGGTGGCCTATCTGCCGGTGCCGGCGGTGGTTTTCTAGGAGGGGCGGTTGATGCGACTATTACATCGTCTACGAGTTCCAAACCCCACATCTTATTTCCAGGCGCAATTGCTATGTCAGCGGAGTTATAGAAAATGAATATTACAAATGCAAAATACTCTAAAGATTTGGATGGAAATAATTCTTGTGTAAAATGTACTATAGGTGGTGTTGATTGGTTAGTGCCTTTAGACCCTGATAACTCAGATTATGCAGAAATTCTAAGACAAGTTGCAGCAGGCGACTTAACCATTGCAGAGGCAGACTAAATAGTAGTATGGAAAATAGAGGCAAAATACAATGAGTAACTATATCGGCGCAGAACCATCTTATGGTGTGTTCGACAGACAAATTTTGGCAGGGAACGGTACGACAACACAGTTCAACTTGGACTTTTTTGTTGCACAACCTTCTTCTTTGCTTGTTTCAATTGATGGTGTTATTCAAGAACCAGAGTATTCTTATACTACTGGAATAACATCTGGACAAGCGCTCATCAATTTCTCAGAAGCACCAGATAATGGCGCTAGAATCTTTCTTATCTATATGGGTAGACAGGTTCTTACTGCACAAGCTTCTGCGGCGTTATCGCAAACACACTTTGACGAATTTAATGGTAACGGTTCAACGACTGCCTTTACATTAACAAACACTCCAGTATCAGGTGCATCTGAAAACTTTATGGTATATGTGGACAATGTATATCAAAGAAATGGTTCTGGTCTTGCATTCCAAGTATCTGGTTCAACAATAACATTTACCTCTGCACCACCATCTGGAACAAAGAATATTCAAGTTTACCAGTTAAATGGGGTAAACACACTAAATACTATTGCTGATAATACAGTCTCAGTTGCGAAAGTGCAACAGGGAGTATTTGACCAAGCAGAAGATGACGCAACAGCATTGGCAATTGCTTTAGGATAATATAGGAAAAAAACATGGCGAACACATTTAAGAATGCAGCAACAGCAAACGTATCGAATAGTTCATATGCAACTTTGTATACTTGTCCTGCTAATACACAGACTGTTGTTCTTGGACTTGCAGTTGCAAACAAGACAACCTCTGCTGTAACAGTACAGGTTCAGTTTACAGATACTTCTGCTTCTAGTGCAACATTTCAACTTTTAGAGAATATTAGTATCCCAGCGAATACTACATTAGAAACTCTCGCTGGACAAAAATATATTTTAGAGGCTGGAGATATCCTCAAAGTCAAGGCAGGCACTGGTTCTGCTCTTGATGTAGTTATGGGTCTCATGGAAAAATCATAAGGGGATAATTGATGCCATTTATAGGTAAAACGCCAGCACAGGGATTTGTAAACTCAGTAACCAAGGATGATTTCACTCCTAATGGTTCTACTACTGCGTTTACAATGAGTAAAGCGCCCGCTACAGTAAACGAAATAGAAGTCTATGTAGGTAATGTTCGCCAAGAACCTACATCTGCTTATTCTGTTTCGGGAACAACTCTTACAATGACAGAAGCGCCTGCAACTAATGTTAACTTCTATGTAATGCATATTGGTGGGACTACTCAGAGTAGTACTGTTGTAGGAGATGGTACGGTAAGAAGTGCAAAGATTGTCAGTGGTGCAGTGACATCATCCAAACTAGATACTAACATTGCAATTTCTGGAACTACAACATCAACTGGACTTATTACTGCAACTGCTGGTATTTCTGTTCCAAGTGGACAAGGTATTAACTTTAGTGCCACTGGTGATGGTAGTGGTACAATGGCAAGTGAACTCTTTGACGATTATGAAGAAGGCACATGGGTGCCAGAATTTAGAGGATCTAGTGGTTCAGCTGGTAGTGCAAGCACTTCGGTGAGTATGGCTCAGTATACAAAGATTGGTAGGTTAGTTACTATCCAGTGTGATTTAAGGTGGTCTACAATAGGTAGTTGGGGGGGTAATTTAGAATTACACGGTTTACCATTTACAGTTGGGGTTAAAGGACAAGGAACGCCTGGATTGTTGAAAAGAATTGAAATTACTCAGAAAATGATTACAGCTGTAGCATACCCTAGTGGTACGGTGATAAAATTCTTTGATATAAGCAGTGATCTCAGTGTAAAGGCGCAAACCTCTGTGACTAGGTTTAACGATGCTTTGAATGAATTTACAATGACCATGTCATACTCTGTTTAATAAGGAAAAACTATAATGCCAATTTCAAAGATTAAGACAGACAGTTTATCAAATGACTCAATAACCGCTGCAAAAATTGTAGGTGGTGCTGTTGATACCTCTGATATTGCTGCTGGTTCAATTGACGCTGCACAGTTATCTTCTAATTCTGTAATAACTGCAAAGATTGCTAATGATGCTGTAACAACAGATAAACTAGCAACCCAAACTGGTAATGTAGATTTTGACGATAATGGTAAAATTAGACTGGGCACTGGAAATGATCTACAGATTTTCCATAACGGCACTGAAAGTTTCATTCGTGATGTAGGCACAGGCGGTCTTAAAATAGACAGTAACGGCCCTGACCTTACACTTCGTGTTAATGCTACAGAGTCTGCCATTGTTGCTAATTCAAACGGCTCTGTTGACCTTTATTACGACAACGCATCCAAGCTCTCCACAACCAGCACAGGCATAAACATAACAGGCATTATGGACGCTAATGATGCGACTATCGGTGACGTAGCTGATGGTACTGCATTAATACAAATGTTAGCTAATCCTACGAATGGTAATAACACAATTCACTTTGGTGATGCTACAAGTGGTGCTGATTCTTATGATGGTTATATTAACTATGCACACGATACAAGGGCTATGACGTTTGCAGTTGGTGGTGGTGAACATATGAGAATTACTCGTGATGACGGCACTAGCGATGGACTTATTAAAATCAGGGGAGGTGTTGGACTTAATTACGCCTCTTCTCTAGGCTCTTCTCAAGTTGTGATGGCGATTGGGACAGATAACTCTTACAGGTCTGGTGTTATTTTTGAACTTGCGTCCAACCAATCTCTTTGGGCTTCTGGATTTATTAAAATAAAATGCGCTGCAGGAAGAAATGGATTAGAAAGTCGATCAGCTGCAGAGTACTTATATAGGTTTCAATGCCACAATGAAGGCATTTCGGGTATCGCACTAGCTTCCTCTTCTGGAGACACTGGTAGTTTTACTATAAGTGTTACAGAAGCGAACGCTAACAGTTCAACCGGCACAGTTGAATTGAAGGTAAAAGCATCGGCGTCAACTAATCATGGTACTTCGTTGATATTCGTTGAATGTGGTCATTATAACGGTATCAATAGAGTTAGAAGGGGAATTTAATATGAGTTGGACTATTTCAGAAAATTTAAGAACAATATCTTCTGGTGGTGTGAGTAATATAGTGAAACAAGCTACTTATAGATATACCGCTACAAACGGCAAAGCTTCTGCTTACTATGAAAAGGTTGCTGAGTTTGAATATAATGCAGAAACTTTTACTCCATTTGCAAGTCTAACAGAAGATCAAGTTATTGGTTGGGTAAAAGGTCAACTAGGATCTACTTTTGTTACTCAGATAGAAGAAAAAGTTGCTGCTGAGCTCGCATTAGAAATTGAAGAATCTGGAGATATTGGACAAAAAATGTTTGTTGATTTTGTTCCAAGTGTCGAGCCTGAGTTAAACGCTCCAGACAATCCTTGGTAAGAACAATTTCAAAAATAAAACTCTATTTATTACCATAACATCTAAGACACAATCCTTATAAATAGAACTAGAAGGAGACTGTGTTCGATGGCAACAATATCAAATTTATTTATAGATCAAGACTCTGACTTTACCACCACGGTAACAGTCAATGACTCTAATGGGACTGCACTTGATTTAACAAATTATACTGCACTTGGTATGGTACGCAAGACGTATGAATCATCAAGCGCAACTACATTTGCATCCTCGTTTGTTTCGCCAAGAACTACAGGACAAATCACAATCTCACTGACAGACACGCAAACCGCAGCTCTTGACTACGGAAGGTATGTTTATGACTTGGTCATAACAGATGCCTCTGGTAGCAAAACAAGGGTTGTTGAAGGTATTGCAACTGTAAGTCCAAGCGTATCAAGGTAGAACTATGTCGATTACAGCAACAGTAAATACATCAAGAACGGTAGTTGGTTCGGTTTCTCAAGGAAATCAACCACAAGTAACTCGTGTAACAGTGCCTGGGCCGAAAGGTGACGCTGGTGCTACGGGCTCTTCTGCAAACAACATTTCCCAAGCGGCAGATGTTGATATCTCAACATTCCCATTACAAGATGGTTCTCTATTACAATATAGAACTGCAACTGGTAAGTGGACTGCTAGAAACGAACTTGACACTACAAGTGGAAACCTCACATTGAGCGGTGGAAGTTTTTAATTAAATAGGAAAAAAAGAAAATGGCATTAACATTACAAATCAAACGATCTACTGGTAGTACCGCTCCTGGCACCCTCTCTGATGGTGAATTGGCGTATACTCACGGTAATGAAAAATTTTACATTGGTGATGGTTCTACCGTAAAGGTAATTGGTGGTAAAAGTTTTAACGATAAGATAGACCATGCAGATGGTACACTAACTGCAAGTTCAGCAATTCTAGTTGATACAAACAAAGCAATTGATGACCTTAATGTTGGTAATCACGCAACAACTGGTGGTTCTCTTCAACTAAAAGAAGGAACGAACAACGGCACACACCATGTTCAACTTAAATCTCCAAATGCTCTTGCAGCAAATGTTGCATTTACTTTGCCTGCAGCAGACGGAAATGCAGATGAGTTTCTAAAAACAAACGGTTCTGGTGCATTATCATTTGGTGCAATCTCAAGTTCATTCACACTTGCAGCTGACAGTGGTTCAAATGACACATTTAGTACTAGTGAGACACTAACATTCACTGGTGGTACAGGTATCGACACAACTGTATCAAATAATGAAATCACATATGCAATCGACTCTACTGTTTCTACACTTGCTGGTACACAGACACTTACAAATAAAACTATAAATGCTTCTAATAACACCATTACTAACATTGCTAATGGTGCATTAGCAAACTCAACTGTTTCTTACGGTGGTGTATCTCTTGCACTTGGTGCTACTGATGCAACCCCAGCATTTGACTTGGCGGATGCAACAAACTATCCAACATCATCTCTTGCTGGAACAATTACAAATGCACAACTTGCTGGTTCAATCGCAAATGCAAAACTTGCTAACGATGGAATTACAATCGGTAGTGCTGATACATCACTTGGTGATACAATCACTGCATTGGCAGGAATGACTGCAATTGCTGTTGACAACCTTACACTTGATGCAAACACAATTTCAACAACTAACTCAAATGGTGACATGATACTTGCTCCTAACGGAACAGGCTCAGTAACAGTTCCTTCTGGATATACTGCAAGAGCAGGATTTGGTTCAGACTCACTTGTAAATAAATCATATGTTGATAGTGTTGCAAACGGACTTGACGTTAAGGCATCTGTAAGAGTTGCTACAACTGCAAACCTTGCCGCAACATACAACAATGGCGCTGGTACATTGACTGCATCCTCTAACGGTGCAATCTCAGTAGACGGTGTTACTCTTGTAGTGAATGATAGAGTTCTTGTAAAAGACCAATCAACTGCTGCACAGAACGGTTTCTATAAAGTAACGACTGTTGGTTCTGGTTCTGCTGCATTTGTTCTAACAAGAACTCCAGATGCAGACGCTGCTTCTGAATTGACTGCTGGTGCATTTACATTTACTGAAGAAGGTACTGCAAACGCAGACAACGGTTATGTTCTAAGTACAAACGGTGCAATTTCACTTGGTACTACAGGAATTACATTTGAACAATTCTCAGGTGCTGGACAGATTTCTGCTGGTGCTGGTTTAACTAAAACTGGTAACACAATTGATGTTGTGGGAACAGCAGACAAGATTACTGTGGCTGCAAACGCAATCACTATTGCAAGTGGTTATGTTGGACAATCATCTATTACAACATTGGGAACAATCGCAACTGGTGTATGGAATGGTACAGCAATTGGTGTTGCACATGGTGGTACTGGACTAACTAGTGTTGCAAAAGGTTCTGTTCTAGTAGCAAACTCTGCAAACACATTGTCGGCACTTGACGGTGGCGGTAGTGATGATGGAATTCTACTTTATACAGCATCTTCTGATACTCTAGCATTTGGGACTTCTATAGACGGCGGCACATTTTAATTAATAAGAGAAAATTATGGCAACAATTGCAATTAAACCAAAACGCTCTGAGACTGCAACATCTACTCCATCTGCTAGTGATTTAGAAGCTGGGGAGATTGCTATTAACTCTGCCGACCAAAAAATATATACAAAGAAGGCGGATGGAACAGTTGTTGAGGTAGCAAATAAGGGTGCAGATGAGGGATTCGCAATCGCTCTTAGCATTGCGTTAGGATAAAGATATGGCAATACCAAATACAAGGGCGACATTTAAGGAATACTGTCTTAGATCACTAGGGAAACCAGTGATTGAAATTAATGTTGACCCAGATCAAGTAGAAGACAGAATTGATGAAGCTCTACAATACTTCTCGCAATATCACTACGATGGTATTGAAAGAGTATATCTGAAATATCAGATTACTCAAGCAGATATTGATAGAGCTCGTTCTGATACATCTTTACCTTCAGTAACGGATGTCGATTCATCTACAACAGCAGTATGGAAAGAACAGAAAAATTATATTCCTGTTCCAAGCACAGTTATGTCTGTGGTAAAAGTATTCCCTTTCATTGATAAGGGTGGGATGAATATGTTTGACGTTAAGTATCAGTTAAGACTGAATGACTTATACGACTTTAGTTCAACCTCAGTCATTCATTACGAAATGACTATGCAACATCTAGATTTTCTAGACCATATCTTGACAGGTGATACACAGATACGTCACAACCAACATCAAAACAGGTTGTATTTGGACTTAGATTGGCAACTTGATGTTGCTGATGGTGATTACATCATTATTGAATGTTATCGTAAATTAGATCCAGCAACATTTGTTGATGTATGGGATGATATCTTTTTGAAGAAGTACGCAACACAATTAATTAAACTTCAGTGGGGTGCAAACCTTTCTAAGTTTCAAGGAATTCAGATGTTAGGTGGTGTCGCACTAAATGGCGAACAGATTTATACTCAAGCACAAGAAGAAATCAATAAACTTGAAGAACAAATTCAACTTGCTTATGAGTTGCCACCAATGCATATGATAGGGTAAGTTATGCCGACTAATGTTTATTTTGATACAGGAACACGCCCAGAACAACACCTCTATGAAGACTTAATCATAGAGCAGTTGCGTATCTATGGGCAGGATGTATACTACATCCCTCGTAGACTCGTATCAGAAGATGAACTATTTGGTGAAGACGGACTGTCTAAGTTTGAAGATGCATATCTCATTGAGATGTATGTCGATAACAATGACGGTTATGAGGGTGAAAAGGAACTTATGTCTAAATTTGGTTTGGACATACAGGATGATGCAACCTTCACTGTAGCAAGAAGACGGTGGGAACAGTTTGTCTCAGTTGACAATAATCTCATTGTTTCTCTACGACCAAATGAAGGTGACTTGGTATACTGGCCTAAAGGTAGAAAGTTATTTGAAATAACTTTTGTAGACCATGATGATCCATTTTATCAGGTTCACAATCTACCTACATATAAGTTAAAGTGTAAAACCTTTGAATACGGTTCAGAGGATATTGATACTGGTATTGCAGAGATTGATTCTGTAGAGACAGACAATAGTTTGGATCAACTAGAATATCAAGTTTCACTTGAACAAACTGGAACATTTAATGAAGAAATCAGACTAGAAGATAATTCTGGTGTTCTTCTGGACGATGAACTAGGAGATAAAATTCTTTCTGAAGATGAAACACATGGTGGTTCTCTAGAGGTTGAGGGTTCAGTACAGGGTGCCGATGCGTCCTATATAGTACTAGAAACATATAAAGTTGACACTATTGACGAAAACGCAATGAACGATTTCTTTGAAAGAGAAGACGATAATATATTAGATTTTACCGAATCAAATCCATTCGGTGATGCTGGGATGAAATAATTATGATTGGACAATATTTTTATAACGAATCAACAAGAAACATTGTTGTTGGGTTTGGTACTATTTTTAATAATATCCAACTCGCAAAGAAAGATAACACAGGCAACATTGCACAGACAATGAAAGTGCCACTTGCGTATGGGCCAAAAGCAAAATGGTTGGCGAGACTAAGAGAAGACCCTTCTCTTAACAAAAAGGTAGCGGTAACTCTACCTCGTATTGGTTTTGAAATTAGTGGGTTATCTTATGACCCCAATAGAAAACTAAACAAGTCAATCAAGGTTAAGAAGGCGGCAAACGGAACTGATGGAGAATCTATCAAGTCTGGATTTATGCCTGTACCTTATAATGTTGACTTTGAACTATTCATTATGAGTAAAAACTCAGATGATGCACTACAGATTGTTGAACAAATTCTTCCATACTTCCAACCAGAGTATACAATTACTTTGAAGGAGTCTGCCGAACTTGATATCATTAGAGATGTACCTATCGTACTAAATGATATTAGTTATGAGGATGACTATGAAGGAGACTTTGCAAGTCGTAGAGCAATCATTTACACACTAAACTTTACTGCAAAGTATTACATGTATGGCCCAGTAACTTCACAGGGTGTTATTCGTTCTGTACAAGTCGACCAATACACAGACTTACAAGTTGCAGCACCTAAGAGAGAACAGAGATATTCTGCTACACCTAAACCTGCTGATGTTGCGCCGAGTGATTGGGATACAGATGACGGTGATTTCGGATTCAATGAAACATCATCTTTTTTCACAGATGCAAAAAATTATAACCCATCCAGTGGTCAAGACGAATAAATAATACAAAGAATTAGGAAAAAGATATGGCAAGTACATTAAAAGTAGATACAATAGCACACACTAGTGGTACTAGTGCAATGACAATTGATAGTTCTGGCAGAATAAACAAAGGTGTTATGCCCTACATATACTTGCGTGGTAACAGTGCTACAGAAGTTCGAACACAGGGTTCAGCCGCAGTTTATACCCATTGGGATTTAGAGGGCCCTGCTTTAGGTGGTATGACATGGAATAGCTCAAATGGGAGACTAACTGTACCAGTAGACGGTATGTATCTTGTTGCAGCTAAATTTTATCTCTGGATTAATAATGCTACCAACCACGGTATTATGGTTAGAAAAAACGGAACGACTTTTCAAGAGTATCAGACTGATTTCTCTGGAATTGGTGCTGGCGGCAGAACAGACCACACTGTAACTGTAAATGAAATTCTTAAATTAGATGCTAACGATTACATTGATTTTCATTGTAATGCAGATGTTTACGGTGGCAGTAATCATACAAATATGCAAATGGTTATGTTGGGATAATAAGGAATAGAAAAATGGCAATTAGAAAAATCATATCAAGAAGTATCGGAGTAGATGTTATCGCCGCAGAAGATTTGGCGAACAACTCAGTTACAACTGCTGAACTCACAGACGGTGCAGTAACACTGGCAAAGATTGCCACTTCTGCAAGAGATGATTTGGGTGGTGGTTTTTTCCAAGGAGAAAGTGATGGCGGAAGTTCTACTAATGGTAAGGGACATATCTTCAGAGTACACGAACCGACATTAAACACAAACGTAACAATTGCATCAACAGACAATGCACTTGCAGCAGGCCCTCTGGCGGTTGCAGATGGTGTCACACTTACTGTTAGTGGCAACTTGTCAATCGTATAGGAGATATAAGAGATGGCATCAACATTAACAGTAGACAACATTGTAGGGGCAACAACTGCAAGTACAGTGCATGCTCCAGGCCACGTTATACAAGTCCAGAGTGTTGCTAGTTCTGCTCAATTAACTTTAAGTTCTACCAATACTTGGGTAGCAACTGGAATACAATTAAATATTACACCAAAGTTTTCTAATAGCAAAATATATATAGTTGCAAACATAGACTTTGATGCAAATGCAGCTAACAGAATACTCTTTACTTCAATATTTAGAAATGATTCAGTTAATCTAGGACAGGCAACTAATGGATTTAATGCAAGTATGTCATCTGGTGGTAGAATGATGAGTTCGGTAGGTATTAATCACTTAGACTCTCCAGCAACAACTAGTGCTGTAAATTATGAAGTTTATGCTAGATGTAATAACCAACCAACTTATATAAATTTATACGGTGGTGTTTGTGGACTTACTTTAATGGAGATTGCACAATGAGTACTTTAGCAGTTAATACAATCACGGCGGAGACAGGAACAACTGTTACTATTGCTTCTGGAAAGAAACTTGTGTCTACAAGTGCAATTGAAGCTCCAGGCACTGTTATCCAAACTGTACAGGTTGCAAACTCTGCCTCTCACAACAATAACAGTACTTCGACTTGGGCAAATACAAATTATACAATTAGTATTACTCCACAGTATTCTAACAGCGTATTAGAGTATTATTATGTTGTTCCATTTAGATTAAACAGTAATGGTTCGCCAATGAGAGGTGGGTTTAGAGTTTATAGAGATATTTCTGGTGGTTCTAGTAATTTAATTATTAATACCACAAGTAATTTTGAACAACATCAAGTTAGAAATGCAACTAATGAATATGATGATGTTTGGAGTGGTATCATGCAAGATACGCCAGGCACAACTTCACAAGTAACATATAGAATACAGAGTTATATTCATGGTGACTCTGGAGCACAGTATATTACTACCTATGATGCAAATATCGGTGGAAATCTTCTTGTAAAAGAAATTAAACAATAGAATGAATAAACAGGAGAAAAAATAATGGCAACAGTATCAGATGCACTAAGTGCTCTTGGTGTCACAGAATATGTCCTTAGAGGAGATCCAACAAATTCAGACGAATTTGGAGCAATGTTCCGTAAGGTGACAGGTAAAACAGAGGATGGTTCTGCAATAGAATCAGACAACTCTTCTGACTGGCCTGAAGGTTTAACTTGGGATGCGGTAAATGAAAAGATGCAAGACTTGACTGCCGCAGAACCAATGAAATTCCTTCGTGCTGAACGAGACAGAATGATTGTTGAAACTGATTGGTGGGCAAGTTCAGACTTGACTATGACAAAGGCACAAAAAGATTACAGACAAGCTCTTCGTGATATCACAAAGGACTACAATTCTTTGGATAAAGTTAAGTGGCCCGCAAAACCATAGGTGAAAAATGTCTAACCAGACTGAAATTTTAGATAATGTTCTTGGAATAACAGATGTTGTGGAAACAGCTACAAGAGAAGTTACTCCACCTCGCCCAGTAATTGTTCCAGAAACAAATGAACAAGATACTGACAATGATTATAAATATCAGCGAGAGAATTTTTATCAGTTGGTAGAAAGAGGACAGGATGCAATTGATGGTATCCTAGACCTCGCAAGAGAAGGTGAACATCCCAGAGCATATGAGGTTGCTGGGAACTTGATTAAACAGGTTGCAGACGTAACAGAGAAACTTGGTGACTTGCAGGCGAAGATGAAGAAATTAAAAGAAGTGCCTAACCAAGGCCCAAAGAATGTAACGAATGCATTGTTTGTTGGTTCTACTGCTGAACTACAAAAGAT
>Ga0206682_10001673_pt1 | contig 21531 bp, 23 predicted proteins | sample M240m12015metaG_FD_155444 | JGI IMG/M metagenome (GOLD analysis project Ga0206682, IMG submission 155444) | Ammonia-oxidizing marine archaeal communities from Monterey Bay, California, United States - M2 40m 12015 | ecosystem: Environmental > Aquatic > Marine > Intertidal zone | place: USA...
GTACTGTCCTTTTGAACAATTCATTGACCTAAAAAACCACTCCTTTCTTGAAAATCGCTTCGTTTCTAAATGAACGGTAGAACCATAAACAATCGAACACGCCAATCCTGCGACAGAATCTTTGCCAGAAGCGGCACCGGGCGGACAGAATAACAACTCTGAGTGGATAAACGGCGCGGACCCGTCGTCGTTTGAAGCCAGTGAAGACGCCGCACGATTTAACCAAGAGGCTTCTAAGATGTCAGAGTCGGACCTGACGAAACACAACATTATTTGATGAGACATTTACTTTATTATTATTCTGAATTACTATCTATTTATATGTCTTTTCTACAATTTACTTTTGTTTTCAAAATTCGTCGGAGGCAAATTCTGATGAATCGGATGCAAATTCTTCAGAGGCTAATTCTTCAAATTCGTCTTCCGAGGCGTACTCGGACTCGCTTTCCATTGATGAGAGTTCGGCTAACATTGCTGACAATTCCCCTGCTGGGATTGATGGTGTGTAACGACTCTCTGTGATATCAAATTTTGTCTGACCTTTCCGTGTTCCGGATTGAAACGTTTCTCCACTCTTTTCACGATCTATAGCACTTTGGGGTACAACCCAACCTTTTGAGCGGGCGTATCCTTTACCTATTTTTTCATTATTTGTGGTTTTATTTTGAGCTGTATCGTTTCGCATTTCGTAAATATTATTTTCGCGTTTTGTAATAAAAAAATCACCATCTTTGGATGATTCTTTCCCTTTTTTCACAGTATCAAAATCTTCCATGACTTTCAAAAAGAATGATGCAAGATATTGATTGAAATAGCGCTCGTCTCCATTCTTATTTTTAAATGACATTAATTTTGTTTCATTTTCACCATCAACAATGCCTACATATGTTAATTCTTCTGTAGACGGCTGATAGTTTCCATCTTCATCAGGCGTAAGCATACGTTGTAACATTTTTATGACAATTGCAATATCTGATCCATCAGTTATCCCAGTAGCATTGAAAACGTATGTAAAGGCTGCTGACATATATCCCTGGTTACCATTTACCGTTTTTTTTAATTGAGCGTCCGTCAAATCACACAACTCACATATTGGAAAAAGGTCTGCAAGAATGGGTCGCAACTGTTCAAAAGTAGTGCTATTATTAAACTTAGAGATGAAATCATTGTTCAAAAACGTTTCATTGAGCGTTTTTCGCATTGCTTCAGCAGCTTCTTCTGTGTATATATTATCCGCATCGTACTCAATTTTGTACATTTGATCTTGTACAAATTTACCAATACCATCAACATTGATACCATCAACATTGGTTTTTGTTTCTCCTTCGTTGGATTTAGGCTCTTGTGCTTTTCCAATTTTTTTTTGCTTTTGTGCTTTTTCAAGTTGTGCTTCTTTAAGAGCCAATTGTTGTGCTTCTTTAAGAGCCAATTGTTGTGCTTTTTCTCGTTGTGCTTCTTCTCGTTGAATTTCTTCGAGCTTTTTTCGTTGAAGTTCGAGATTTCTTTCATTTTTTTGCTTTTCCAACCTTTCAGTGTCAGCAATTCTACGTTTTTCTAATTCTTCTTCTTTTTTAAGTCTTTCTCTTTCTTCTTTTTTAAGTCTTTCTCTTTCTTCTTTTTTAAGTCTTTCTTCTTCTTTTTCACGAATTATTATTCTTTCTTTAAGTCTTTTTTCTTCTTCAAGTCTTATTTTTTCTTCTTCACGAATTCTTTGTCTTTCTTTTTTAAGTCTTTCTTCTTCTTCTTTTTGTCTTTTTTCTTCTAAAATTAATTTCGATTCCCTTTCAACTTTTGCTTCTTCTTCTGGAGATGGGAGTTGTTCATTTTTTTTTGTTTCACCTTCGTCTAAAACATCAAAATCGGAATTGTATTGTAAATAACTGTCGTCTTCTGAAGAACTGACGTCTTCTGAAGAACTGTCGTCTTCTGAAGAACTGTCGACTTCTGAAGAACTGTCGACTTTGATTAAAAACCCTTTTTTAATTTTTAATATTTTTTTGGCAATTTTATCTGTCTGTAACATAATAGTTGGAAAAACTCGCAAAACATCAGCATCGGTTAAATCTGGCTCTTTGTTTTTACCATCTATAATTAATTGAGTCACTCTGTCATAAAAAGGTTGAGACACGTGGTATGGCAGCAATGGATCACCAATAATACGCTTTCTCATATTATTTCTGATAGTTTCGAAAGTATATCCCCTTTCTTCAATTGGTATTTCTTCAGTCTGTACATTTATTTCGGAGAGAATTTTTTGTTTGGCTTGTTTTAATCTGACTTTGTATTCTCTGTCACTTTGAACCAGTTTATTGGTTTGTGTTCTTTGTTTACGTACCATATTTCTGATTTCACGTGTTATGTCAATTTTGTTAGAAGCAATTGACGTATTTTTATTTGTAACTTGAACAACTCCGTCATTGACTATGGTATTTTTTTTAATTGGTATCCAAAAATCATCATTTTGTGTTTTCCATTGCCAATTGACATTTGATATATCATTTGTCACAACAATTCTGCTTTTAATGATATCTATTTTGGGTCTACTGACCTCTTTTGTTTTACTCTCATTTAATTTTTTAATTTCCTTATTTTTTCTGTTTTCATCTATTATATCTTTTTCGCGTTTTTTTGATTTTGCAATCAAATTTTCTAACGTATATGCTGAATCATTGACTTTGGTCTCGTTACTAACTTTGGTCTCGTTACTATACATCATGAAACCTACTGAAGCTTCTTCTGATATGTTTTGTAAAGTTTGATTCAAATTTTTTTTGTTATAAAGTGTTAATAATTTACTTAATTCTGAAGTATTCATAAATGAAAGAAATGTTTGAATTCTAAGAGCTAAAATTTTGAGTTCCATGTGTTGCGTTTTGTCTAACAACAACAACTTGAACAGCTCTATTTCATTATGTAATTTTTGAGCAGTGTAGAATTCTTTTGTGTTTTGACGACGTGACATCCAATCCTTTTTTTTAAAAAAATCCTATGCAGTATATATACTATTCTTTTGTAAAGAAATAATATGAAATGTTGTCGACCACGCCCTAAAAATTTGTACAGGGAACCATCTCAATTACATAATTCTCAAAAAAAATGTCTGTATATATTACTCTGTATCGCATCTACGTCCCTTTTAACATTTTTTCTACGAGATACAACACCAGTTCTATTTGTAAAGCCTTCCATATCCGATATGAATTTCGAAACTGACACTGTGGACAGTACCAAAATAAATGATGCGTTTTGGCGTGTATCTATTCGCCATATCAATACATTATTATCGTCTGTCTGCCAAGATGAGAACTATATGGTTTTAACTAATAAGAACATCGAATCTGACAATGTCCGAATGAAGGACAATTATATCTATTTTTGTCACCCTATTTCCGAAATCCAAGCGATGGTCAATGGTCGAGTCGTTCATTCGGATATATCTACTCAGACAATCCGATGCAAAGAGACATATAGTTCCAAAACAAAGACACTGATCCGACATTTTCCTTTTTCATTAAAATATACAGACGCTGTCGATTTTTCGTACAAAACTAAAATTATACGCGACGGCATTGCTGCATGCACTATTTTGCATGCGATCGATATTGTCAATTCTGTGTGGGATTGACATGTGAATATTTGTGTGGGATTGACATGTGAATATGATAAAATATTAAGGCCCGTGCGGAGCCGAGGGCCAAGGCCCGTAAATAATTATATTATTGGAGGGCCCAACAAGCGACCGAGGGCCAAGGCCCATTTTTTTACTATATAAAGCCATCATCACTGCTAAACCACCAAAAAAAAATGGACCATGCGATAGTAATCAATAAAAATGATTTACAAAACGGTGTTATGTTTCTTCGTCTAACCCCAACTATCAATACTTGTCGAAATATAATCCAACAGCAGATATTTAGTAACGGTATCACTTTTAATAATCAAACTGGTAAAACACCGTCAGACCCTCATATGCAGGAAATTATGACTGATTTTTGGTTACCATTCTGCAAAGGTCTTTTAGACTCTGTAATCTCTCAAGGATTTGCAGTAGTACGTATTATAACAATGGATGATGGTTTGCGCGTACCTATTATAGTCGAAGCAACCGAGGTAACCGTATATTTAAAATATACTTTAGGCGTCCGTGAATATTTTGTGAAAGATGATGAAAATAATATTATTCCTGATACAATTGTGTTAGACAGTTTTGGATTTTCACCTGCCCCTAATGGCCGCGTTTGTTCAATTGTTTGTAATCTGCTTCCAACTGTTCGATATATGAATTCTTTAATGGGTACATCCCTATCAATGGAACAAACCCGTGCAAATCCTAAAATTTTGACAGAGTCTATTGACCTTAAATCTGATAATATTGAGGGAATTCAATACGATTACTACGCGGACGGCGACATGCAAGACGACTCTGACCGAAATAAATTTCAAAGAAATCGTTCGAATGTCGAACAATTACAACAACAACAACAAATGTACGATAATTTTTTTGGTGGAAGAGGTGGTATTTCAGATGGTGGTAATGTTTTAGAAAATGTGGTATCTTTACCTTTAGGTCAAAAAGTAGTAAATATTCCACAGCAGACTGGTCGTTCGGACTTGGTTGCACAACTCAAAACCCAAGAAGATATTATTTGTGGGATATTTGGTGTACCGAGGGGTTTATTTATGAGTGATACGCCTCACAAAACTGACAGTGAGGGTTCCCACGATATTTTCCAAAAATCAGTGATGAATTGGAAAAATATGATACAAGACGCGTGTCAACACATTTATTCGGTCATTTATGCAAAAGAAATGTCAGACAAAGTAATGAAAGCACTTGGAAAAAGAAAACGAAAGAAAAATACTAATAATATTTCTGAGGTTTATGCTTTAAAGAAAAAATTAGCTGTAGAAATATTATTTCCAATATCGCCTTTCGCGAATTCAGAAGAATTATACCAACACTATCAAAATGGTGTTATTCCATGGTCTGTCCTCGTCAAACATACATGTAGCGCGCACGCTCTTCCGCACAAAGAAATTCCAGAGCAAAAACCACTTGTCGAGCGCCAGCATGAATTGTTAAAGCAACAGCATGACTTTCAAAAGAAGCAGGCAAAGGCCCAAACTTCTAAGACATAAGTGTAATAATCAAAAAAAAATAAAATGTATGTATTCTTGATACACTTTGGCATAAAACGCGAGAAATCTTTTTTTTTTGGCGGAGTCGATAGTCAAAAGCCCGCAAATCGAATATATAAGGGCAATCTAAGCAATATAAAAATGTCACGACGTGCGAACACAGCAAAAAATGAAGACGATCAAATGCTCTATGATGATGATCTCGAAGCTTGCAAAGGCAAGCGAAACAATATTTATGAATTAATGAAATTGCGTGAATTGTCAAGTTTCATTTCTAAGATTTATTGGCTTGTTATAGCGTGTTTTTTGGCGATAGGTGGTGTATTGGGCGTAGTTTTGTCCGATGGAACATTCAAAGATATATTTATGGCTGAAAATTTATTATCGAGTGTGGGAATTTCTATGTACGTGGTTCTGGTTATGTTAATGTGCATGTGCAATTCACATTCAGAAATGCGAGTGATTCTTCTTTTGTCGATACTGTTCTTTACTGGAGCGTTGAGTGGATTCATGTTGGCTTTACATCTGTTGGATAGTACAATTACTATGACTCACGTTAATAATCCAAATTTCAATAACTCATATTTTGGGCGTTAGTCCTCGGCTTTCACCAACAAAAAATATTTTTACAATGTACTGTAAAAAAAAAAGTATTGATTTATATTTCATGTAATAACCATGTATAATTTTTATTAATATCAAACCACGAATCTGTGGCGATGCCACGTTCATAAAGAATTTTACTACCTTCTTTTAACAAAAATACTACCGAATAGTCACGTGTTTGTATTTCGCTTTCTTCATCATTTCCATACAAATCGAGTCTTACTATTTCCTTTCCATTTATTGTTTGTATTCTTGGTATTCCTGGATTATATATGTTTTCATTGGTAAACATCTGTCGATCATTCGCAAGTAGAACTAACCATTGAGCGAATATGGCCAAAATCACATCTTGAGCTTTTGTCGCAGTGTTCAAGCTTTCGATGTCCAATGGCCGCTTCGCTACGCTCCTCTCGGGCTTATAATCAATGCTATCACCGCTTGTAAAATCGCTTGTAAAATTTCTTGTCCATTTATCCAAAGTCGGATAAATGAAATACAACTGAAGCGAAGCGGATTGTCCTGCAAACTCTTGTTGTTGTTGTTCTTGCGCTTGTCGTTTCGTTTCCGTAGGTAACTGTTGATCAGGTCCATTTAAAAAATAATTTCTTAATATTTCAGGTTGCAGTGTGACCAATCTACGCATGTAAGACCACCAATTCAAATAAACGTCACCGTCCTCTGATCCTAATTTCCAACCCCACGTTTTTTTTGGTATCTTTTCTTGGATATATTTGATAGTTTTCTCAACATCCATAGCGGTCGGTAAATCTGGTAACTGTGTCCACGTACCCTTACCATTTTTATTAATGCCGATGTTTTCAACAGTATTGTACCAAAATATAACCTGTTGCTGAATATCATCCGCCGACCATTTATTTTTTGTTTGTCTATCTTTCAACCATTTAATAACTTGTATATCTTTCAACCATTGTGTTTGTGTTGATGTCATTTTTTCCTTAATAATACCCTATTTAAATAATCAATATTAGCAATATTAATGCTCGAAATATTCATATTGTCTTGCATGGCAAATGTTGTTTTTTGGTATATGGCTGCAGTAGACTGGTGGTATTTCACATTATTATTAGCACTCATATCACTGTCAAAGTACGATTATGATACATATATGACTTCATCTGATATACAACGGGGTATAAAAGATATGCGCCAAACAAAATGTTGTAATATTACTTATTTTCAAGATCCAAAATTAATCAAGACTTCGTCAAGAAACATGCGAGTATTGACAGGAATACTGGCATGTCTTGCTTTAGTATTGACTTTCTTTTTTAAAGACGATATAGAGAGCAATATTGATTTCATATCTACTTGTTGGATTGTTGTCTCTTTGTCCTGGTTACTGTCAATAATCCCACAATTTATTAGCTTATTACAATGTGCGGCATCCAAAACCACCCCTGCAATAATTAAATACCGAATGTTAATGTCGGTATACATATTACACGACGTTTTCCTTGGTGTATTTTGGCTTTATTTGTCATCAATGTTGTACGATTTATTTGACGATGTCGACGATACTGAATGGCGTAAGATTTTTCTATCAATGTTATGGTGGCACTTACTTATCCTTTGTTGTCTCGCTGTGAACAGGATGCCAGTCAAAACAACAACGCAATCATGCTGTGGTGCGGGTACAATGAGTTATTGGCAAGAATTTTTTCTTTTGGTTTCTATTTTCTGTATCTATCTTGTAATAATTTATAGGTTGCGATTTGATCAGTTAACGGATATGAAACTACCATTTTCCTCATTGTTGGTGTTTGAGATTTCATTAATAGTGATTTATTTTTGTAAAAAAAACCAAAGATTATTGGCTAAGGAGAATGTCAAGCGAAGCAGTGCGGAATTTTCACAGACTGACGAAAACTATGATAAAAATGTCCTCTTTTTTTGACGGATTCACTGGATGGAGCGCGAAGCGCGGGCGGAGCCGATGGCCAAGGCACAGTTCAAATATTATACATGGCATTTCCGTTTAAACAAAAAGAGAAAATTCGGGCCTTGGTCCTCGAATAAAATGGAAAAAAAAACAGTATATATATATCAATAATACCAGTAAAATGTCTCGACTTTCTTTCAGGGATTCATCGCCAGTAACAATTCACATTCCTCAAGAATTACCCACACAACGTCACCATATCGTGATTGAAGCTACTATGAAACCAGTCGGTATGTCAAGTTATCATAAAAACAAAGTGGAAGAGCAGGGAGAGGTATTGAATCAATTACGCAAATCTGGAAAAGATATTTTTGATTATAACGATACCAGAAGCGTGCAATCAGCCGGTACCACTTTGTACCAAACAACCGAAACATATGGTACTTCGATCAGTATTGAGAATATAATAGAAACATTAAAATCGGCCAATCTAACTCTCAGGGTTAACTTTAATAGACCAGGAAAACACAGCAACACGACTTGTATGGCACTATCATCAGAAGTTTTGAGTAGATTAATGAAAACTTCTGCTGACAGCAACGGCAATAAAATTGCGGAATTGAGAGTAGCAGACGAACAAAATGCAAGTGTTCCATCGCATGGATCTTTCTACATCGCAATCACACAAAAAGGTACACAACACTACCTCAGCAGCGTTGACTATAAGATCCTAACTGCATATGATAAACTATATCATAATTAAATATACTTTATTTTTTTTTCATTTTATTCGAGGGCCCTGGCCCACTTGTGGTGCAATGTATATTTTTTCAAGATTATTTGAAACTAATAATAACCCCGATTTCATAAAAACAATTGAAATGACTTTATCTGACGATAACAATTGTAAAATTTCCATTGAAGAAGCCAAACAGGTAAAACTACAGGCTGATTTTGGTGCGTTGTTACATGCCAGTAAAGTACATAGTTTTGGTTGTTCGGCTTCTATTTTAATACTTTTTTGACCAGGAGAGGCGCTTATCGTTACTTTTTTGTCAAACAATACCCAGCTTCTAAGCAATCCATCGCCGATCAGAATTAGTTCTATATCTTCGGAAGATTGTACAACGATTCTGTTGGTCGAGTTGATAACCGGTAATTGATATTTTAATGCCTGAATATCAGATTGAAGTGAAAATACCAACGTATGGTTTAATATTTCCAATGTAATCATTTCAAATATTTGAGAACATTTCGAAATGAAATCTCTTGTAGAATTTTTCAAAAAAATACAGACAGGTTTGAAGTCTCGTAAGTTAGTTGTAAATTCTATAGATTTAACACAGATGTTTTCTGCACTATATGGAAATGTCAGCACGCTCGCACCACTGTCCTCGACAATTAAAGTGGCGTCTGAATAGTGGTTGGGTACGTTTGATACACATGCGTTCATCAACCATTTGAGTGGAAGTGTAACCGACATTTTTTATTCGCTACGCTTCACTATGTTACAAAAAATCAATATATTCGTTACATATATTAATTAACTGAGCCTTGGCCCTCACGATCAAAGGAATAACCGTACAAATAATAACACTATTTAAACCAATCAGTTCACACATAAATGAACAATCAAAATAAAATACTTATTAGTATTGCAATTACATATTTTATGACAGTGATGATTATAGCACTGAAAATGTCAAATGATACTGGAAATGACGATGACGATCACACAGAAAAATTACAAGAAGAAAAAATAGAATAAAATAGATTTTTTTTTATCGTATTTATTGTCTTATAATTTTCACTATTTTTCTATTTTGGGGCAAAACAATTGAAGGTACCATTTCTGTTTTATTTTTCACAGTTCTGACGTTGTCGTCATCTCGTGCTCGTTTTTTCGTTGTCGATTCCTTTTCATTTTTCTGATCAATAGATCGCCAGTGACTCTCGAGCTGTTTCATGTTAAAATATACCGAAGACATTTCATCACGTATTTTTGCTTATATAGACGAAATCACATGACTTGAAACATGTGGTTTCGAATTACCACGATCAGAAACATTTTCGTAATATGGTGATTCGTATACAAAAAATAGTTTAGAAATTTTGATCACAAATGGATTATGACCGACTAATAACACAAATATACCAGATATAACGATGTTCCGCCTTTGTGAACCGAACATTAATATCAATATAGCAATAAAACATAAAAAACAAATAAATGATTTCGTGATTCGGGAATGTGATATTTCAAAGAGTATCAATAATACCAACACCAACTGTGCCGATAAATTGACACAAGTTGGAAAAAAGTAAACCGACGGGATTTGTGTGGGTAAAAGCAAATAAGAAAAAATTACCACCAAAAATTCGATGGTTAAAAACTTTGCAATCGTATGATTACGATATCTAATCCAGTGAACAAATAACTGAAGTAATAAAAGTGACAGGATAACTGGAGGAATAAACAGCAAAAATGCTGGTAGCGGCGGTGGGTTCATTTTCACGTCAAATGTACCGATATTTGAAACAAAAAACATTAAACACAGAAGGAAAATGAACCCAAAAACGCATCGGCCAATCTTTAGCATTTTTTTTGTGGATTTATAGAAACAAGTATATAGTATATTTTTTTAGCAAATACAACTCAATGTCGGAAACATTTAAAGAAAGCGGTGCTATTGTTTATGTTGCTATTACAATTATAGTATTTGTATTTTTTGTGTTGGTTGCAGTATGGATTATGACAAGGAAGAAAAATAATACATACTCTTTCGTGGACTCAGAAAACAAAAGTGATACTGTGGAGCTTGTGAATAATAGTGACGAGGCAAATAGTGACGAGGCAAAAATAAACAATTTCACATTAGAAGACAGCGAAGAAGAAGAAGATATTGATTTATATTCAGACAAATTAGAAGACGACGATCAATTGCAAGCCGTTTAATAGATGCCATCCGCATGGGCCTTGTCCCTCTTGGCGGAGCCGAGTGGCCCGCGCAAAGCAAATATTATTTATTTACAGCACACATGAAAAATTTCATTGAAACCGTTTTTTTCTAATTTAATGTGAGAATTACACCTGCTTAAACATGTTTTTGAATCAGAAAATATATTTTCGCAAGTACTGCAGTGATCCGTTTCACTTATTATTGCAGTACTTGTCGATAATAACCTGCGAGAATCACTCTGTTCAGCGGCGTACAAATCTACCGTTCCGTAAGTTTCTAATGAGTCCATAACCGTTAATGATTTAATTATCAGGTGATCAGGCACCTGTAATTCGCCGTCTTTCCCGTCTATACCATTTTTTCCATCGATTCCATCTTTACCATCTTTGTCTATATTTAGAAACATCACGAGTAAAACGACATTGATCAATAAACTTAGAATCACAAATCCCCAAATCAAACGCGTGGGTGAATTTTTGGAAAAATCTCTTGGTTTTCGTCCGCTCATTTTTATATAATAGTTGACACATATAAATAGTTCATATGTGCCAACGTATGCTCGACATCAAAATCTGAAGGTATATAATAGGTTCTTTTTTTTATTAAAAAATATGAAATTGTCCGCTTTATTACTTCTATCTACTTTTACTGGCAGTAATGCGTTTTACAAAAGTCACGACATTATCACACACGACGATGGCTCTGTGCATTTGTTTGAGAAAACACAACATCGTAGATTAACTACCAAAAATTTGAAAGCCAATTCAGACACTACAAATACAAAATTCACAGTTCACGGATCTGAATATATTACTATGAATTTACATGTGGATGGCGGTGCTGTTGTTGGCGGTTTGGAATTCGAAAACAATGTCGATGTTTTTGGAACCAAAGCTTTATCATCTTTAGCTGGTGATGGTATTACAGTAAGTGGTGGTAAGTTGACCGCACTTGCACTCGGTACTTCCGCAAGTACTGCATTGGCTGGGGATACTACTACTATTTCGTCTGGTCAAGCCTCGGCGATCACGGCGAATACTGCTAAGACAGGCATTACATCTGGTCAAGCCTCTGCGATCACTGCAAATACTGCTAAAGTGAGTATGGCCTTGGGTACTACCTCAAGTACTGCATTGGCTGGGGATACTACTACTATTTCGTCTGGTCAAGCCTCGGCGATCACGGCAAATACTGCTAAGACAGGCATTACAGCTGGTCAAGCCTCTGCGATCACTGCAAATACTGCTAAAACAGGCATTACATCTGATCAAGCTTCAGCGATTACGGCTAACACTGCTAAAGTGAGCATGGCCTTGGGTACTACCTCAAGTACTGCATTGGCTGGGGATACTACTACTATTTCGACTGATCAAGCTTCCGCGATTACAGCGAATACCGCTAAAGTAGTATTGACTGCTGCTGCTAATTCAGGACTCACTATTAGTGGTTCAGCTATTTCGGCAAACCTCGCAAGTGGAGCCATTAAAGATGCGTTGGATGCAGTTGAAGCGGCTGATACCACTACAGCCGTTCAAAAAGAGTATCGGTTAGAAAGAATGGTATTAGTGCTTTGTAACACGCTCGGAATTAAATATGAGCACTTGGTCAGAGCCGTCGATGAGGGCTCGTTTGATCCGTATGGGCGATTTAGTGCAATTCAAGTCAATGACGACGACCTGTATTCAACCGACAGTAATAGTAAACTCGTTGATGTTACAGCGGTAAGTACTGCTTTGTGTAGTACTTACACAAATTACGCAACTTCATGTGCCTCTGGATATTCAAATAGACATGCGCTCACCATGTGTGCGAGTGGTCCGTGCGCAGCTTCTGACTTCACAGCCTCCGGTTCATGTTGTGTCCCAAATTAAATAAGTAAAATAATTCATAATAATTCAATATTTTTAAATGTTTATTAATGTATAATCTATATTTACAATGTTTATTAATGTATAATCTACATGTTCAAAGCGAATTCTTACATAAGTTGGAAATAATGTATTCTCCTCGCTCATTGATTAAACTTGCCATTTATAACTAAAATCGAAATTTGTAAGATAGACAAAATCAAAAAAAAGCAATAAATAGTTATCAATAAATTATAAATTACTATGAACATTTTGATAGTAAGTATCTATTATATACTGGTATCCTCTTTACTCTTTATTTTACAATTATTCCGTACTTTTTCAAACCCTTCTTCATCATAAAATACGTTACTTTCATGTTAGGTGCGTTGTCCCATTTTCGACGAATTGTTGGGGTTATTTTTTTCGACAGACCGAAATCGAGGATTTTGAGGTTATCGTCGTCATCAAACATTAAGTTCAACGCATTTCCATCATTGTGAAGGATGCCAATTTGATCAAGTTTTTCCATAATAGACAGCAGTTCTCTTTCAAATTTTTCATCTGATTCGTCTAATTCGTCAACAACTCTCGCAGCCATTACCTCCATGAAAATACGTCTGTTTGGTAGATCCACATGCATTATTTCTGGTGCTATTCCTGCTTCAAACGCTTGTCGTTGAAATCCGACTTCTTTTTGTATCATTTTCGTAGATTTTTTTGGTTTATACTGTTTCATTGCAGCTTGTAGTCCATTCGGAAATTCTACCAAAAAAACTACACCATCTTTACCGTCTTCCCCCAGTTGTTTCAAAATTGTAAAATCATCCATTTTTTTTTTAGCCTGTGAGATTGATAAACTACTTTATTTATAGAAAAAAAACAGAATATTCGTAACATTTATTGGATTTTATATATTTAAGTAATTTATCAATTTTCTATAATGAATCTTCTGATAGATTTTTGTTTAAACGGTTTTAAAGAAGGGCGAAGCGCGAAAAAACCAGACAAAAGTTCTCCAAAACAAAAATCATATGTGTGTTGTGCAAATTTTTGTTGCAATAGTTTTCAAACCGTACACTCTGAATGGACAACACAATTATCAATCAATAATAAAATTCATGTTTTTTGTTGTACCGACTGCAAATTCGAATTTTTATCAAATCCAAGTCAAATTGGAAGTTATCCGTCGCCGCCTCAATATCAGACAAAAACAGAGAACGAAAAAACTTTACCAGCGCTGCATTTGGATACATAGTATATAAGATACAAGCAAAAAGCAAATGACAAGCGCGAAGCGCGAAAATACACTGCTTCTTAACCCATCTTTTAGAGCAATAGTCTATATAAATATATGTTCTTTTGCATTTTGTTGGCTCATTCATTTTCTATACGGATATTTATTTTAACAAATGGTCTGTATACTGAAAATGACCATCGATTACAGCTGCAGCCACGGCGATCGCATATAATAGTATCGTTCACACGAATATTCCGGTGTTTTTTTCGGGATTTTCGTTTCGCAGGCTCAAATATAGGTTTTTGCCAGAATCAAAATCATCTCGCGGGCTAATAAAGTTTAGAATTTTTGACAAACTTTTTCCAGCTAAATCTTAAACATGAAAAACCTATATTTTCTTCACATTTTTCCGAAAAAACACCGGAATATTCCGGTGTTTTTTTAGGGATTTTCGTTACAAATATAGGTTTTTGCCAGAATCAAAATCTAAAAAAAAAGTTTTAGAATTTTTGACAAACTATTTTCAGTGAATACATTGTAAAATAAAATTTGTTATATTTTTACGCTAATAATAACTGTTCGTTTTCTTCTAACTCTGTTGTAATAACCACACTTCCAGATGGTACGCTTGGAAATACCACTGTTTCTTCCAATAAATCTTGGTATTCTTTTTCAATTTCATCATCGTCTATGCCTTCAATTGAATCGGTGGATATCACAGATGTTATCTCGCATGCGTCCGAGATCATTTCTGTCAATGTTTCTTGCATTTCTTCCACTTTATCAATATCGTTCGCTTTCAAAAAATGCTTAAACGTGTTTGATGTCATTTTGATGGCGTTTAAATGCATCTTGGTTACATTCAGTGACTCTAACGTGTATCGCTTATTGAGTAGTGACAGCATACGACTTTCTAACTGTTGTTGGTGCCGACGAATTAACAGTACTCTTTTTAGATGTCTTGTAGATAGTGATTTCGAATTCATGTTTTGTTTTGCTTTTCTTCTTTGTTCGTCAATTTGCTTTTGATATTTGTCAATTAAAGCTTGTAATGTCTGTTCAACATTATGCAGGGATTGGATGGACTCTATTATTTGTACTGCTTTGCTACGTCCAAAAAAATTACCCATACATTTATTTTAAATATTATAGTATTTATAGTCAAATGTATTTTATAATAACATGTTGGCCATTTCTTTTTACCGACCAAAAGAATATTTCTCTGGTGCATTTAATAAATTTGTAACTTGGATAACTGCGGGCGAGTACTGTCATTGTGAACTTGTAGTTGAAATGGCGTCTAAAGATATTATGGATATTGTGAAGGAGGTATACACAAAAGCGACTACTGGTAATTACGACAAGGAAGATTGTAATCGAACTTTAAGTCAAATTGAGAATTTTTTTTTCTCAACACATTTTCGAAAACATATTCAATCTAATGACCGCATTACATTATCCTTTTCGCTATTATGGGGAGAACCAATGTCAGTCCGTACTTTGCAAAAGATGTCACATGATTCTTGGTTTAAAATCCCAGAAGTGACCGATGATAATGCAAACATTGTCGACATACCTTACAAAACCCCAAAGACAATCTCAGAAACTGTAAAATTTGCAATAGAAGAGTTGGGAAAGGATTATAACCAGTCTGGTGCTTTATTTTCATGGCTACCATTTACACAAAACGAGCATAAACGTAAACAAAAGACTTATTATTGCTCAGAGTTCTGTGCCACCGCTTTACAAAGAATTGGTTATATAGAAGAGGTTAACGCTTTACACTGTACACCAAATAGCTTGTATAACACTTTATCGAAAAATAATAGGATTCATAATGACACGAAAACCACTCTATAAATATAAATATGGATAGTATCAAATTATGGAAGAATTAGAATCTGTGGAAACCGCTGACGACAGTGTTGTTAATCAACCTATATTTTTATATAACGTACCATTACGTTTTCAGAACCCTCAACTTATCTTAAGAGAATTTTCACAGTTTGTAGCGGTGGTGGCTGCTGTTTTTACAATACTTGGTCTTTTTTTAGGATACATATCTAATCATCTGGTTGGTATTAATGCATCCTCGTTATTAATATTCAGTTATATTTTGATATTTATACAACACAGTTTGGTATATACTAATTTATTATCAAATGGTTGGGGGACATCGCAAGGAAAATTTTGGTGTGAGGTGAAGATCATGATTGCGCGTGGTTTCAATACCATACGTACATCAATTCGATTATTAATAACACCGCTTTTATTTACCGTCATGAGCGTGAAATTAGGTATCAAAGATCCACTCACAATTCTCTTTTTAGTTATGTTATCTATCATCAGTGAAATAAATGCAGGCACCTCCGAAAATTTGAACCAGTATGATATGCAATCAAATGAAAAGTTTATCGATTCAAATCAGTGTCTATTGCTGGAATATTTGAATATGTACCAAAAAGCAAACAATTTGAAAAAAATAATATGGGGTCCTTTCTGCATGTCAATAATCATTCAATTTGTTTTGTTAACCGCTTTAATTATATGTGGCTCGAGCATAGGGAGTATACCGTTCATTGTTATTCTTTACTGTGTTTCACAACACATTCTGTCAGGATTACACCTTCTTAACGTTCTAACTTACGTTAAACTGGAGATATTTCGAAGTTTGTCGGAATTATTCTTTATAATTGTATCTATTGTAGCTGATAATATTTGAAGGTGATGATTGAATGCACAAAAAAAACTATATTTGAGCCTGCGAGCCTGCGAGCCTGCGAGCCTGCGAGCCTGCGTAACGAAAATTGGGCCTTGGCCCTCGGCTCCGCCAAAAAAAAATCGGCCAGCAAATAAAAAATATCATATATAAGCAAATACAGATTTATACAACAAAATGAATATACCATCTGTGGAATTTTACGATGAAAAAACACAGTCAATAAAGACTGCAAACTGGGGTGTTATCAATTCTGTCCTGGTTTCAATTTATTTACTGGCTAATTCACAAAATATAAACGAAGTTGATTATGTATATCAAACTGTAATTGCTTTTGTTTATGTTTTGTTTCCTTTATTTTTGTTGAAATTTTCGATACAATATCGACAAAGATTCATCGTAATAATATACAAATTATTAAGTTTATGTCATGTTTTAAGTTGTTTCTTGCGAGCTTTTGTTTTCATGGCTGTCATTTATGAATCAAATACTATTTGTGGACATTGCCTTTCATCGACAAACACGACATGCATGATTAACTATAACAAAACAATTGTTGAAATTGATCGAGTTGATTGTCAAGATTTGTTATTAAACAATATGTTTTTCATTTTTATTAACCTGTTTATGATTGTAGCGACATTACAAACTTTAAATGGTCTAAAATTGATAATTAAGAACAAACAATTACCTAACGTCATTGCCAAAAATATGGATGTACCCGATATAGAACATATATCTGATTTAGAAGAAAATAAATATGTTCCACCTCAGAACTTAAAAGAAAAAGTAATTTCGAGTGAAATTATCCAAATTAATGAAGAAATTGAAGAAGAAAATGAAGAAAGAACTATAACTCACACAATATAATAAATAAACAATTTTTTTTAAATATATAAAGGTGTTTCAAAACATAAAATGCAGATATTTGTGAAAACATTAACTGGGAAAACTATCACTTTGGACGTTGAGCCCAGTGATACTATTGAAAACGTCAAATCCAAGATCCAAGACGCCGAAGGCATTCCGCCAGAACAGCAGAGATTAATTTTTTCGGGGAAGCAGCTGGAAAACGGAAGATCCCTCTCCGATTATAACGTTCAAAAAGAGAGTACGCTTCATCTGGTATTACGGCTGCGAGGCGGATGCTGTAGGTGTTCATGTAGATGTTGTAAAAGAATAAAATAGATCAAAATAAAAAAATGTACATATTATATTTTCACTCCACATTTATTGTTGATAGTCTATTTTTTTTTTTTACATATATTACCGATTTTTTTTTCTATATCCAAAACAAAAACTGAAGCAACAAACGGTTTTTTCTTCGGGTTCTGTCTTTACAATGCTACGACAAGTTGGGCACGTTTCATCTCTACCAAGCTTTGACTGATAGCCAAGCCATTCTTCTATACAATGACTATGGAATACATGTTTGCATTTTAGTTGTGTCATTTTATCGCTATGTTCTATTAAGCAAATTTGACATTCTTCCTCCAAAAGTTTAAATTTTACTGATTTTTTCATAAATAGAGTAATGTGGAAACATATAAATACTTGCTTTCCAGGCCTATTTGACCAACCATTTTATTAGAATAATATCATCTCTGATAGGTTTTTCAGATTTGGCTGAAAATAGTTCAGTCAAAAATTCTAAACTTTTTTTTTGTGATTTAGATTCTGGCAAAAACCTATATTTGAGCCTGCGAAACGAAAATCCAGCCTGCGAGAAAAAAACACCGGAATATTCCGGTGTTTTTTTGGCGGAGCCGGAAGAAAATATAGGTTTTTCATATTTTAGATGATCGGTTGTAGCTGCAGCCAAGGAGATGGGATATAAGAGTCCATCGCCAGTGCACACATTATCAAAAACAATACTTGCGTAGCAAGGCGCGGTGAATACATTGCTTGCTTTCCAGGCCTATTTGATCAACCATTGTATTAGAATAATGTCATCGCGAATTATCCAAAATATTAACCCTAAGTATAAAAAGTGACTCCAAGTCCAAATCGAGCGAGAATATACCCAAAACGCTTGACCAGTCCAATTAAAAATACAAACCATAACATAGATTCTGGCCGCGACATACCGCAAAGGCGCAATGTCATTTTTATGAAAGAGAAAACGAATGCCGAGTTGTAAATTAACGATATATGCGGATGCCGAGCAAAGTGTATACCAAAACATTGCGCAGGCAATATCAGAATGTTGAAAATCTAATGACAAAGAAGCAGATACCATCAACGTTGATACAATATGGTGAATTTTTGTTGATGTTGGTAATTTATCCACACAAATCAATCCAGTGAAATCATTACTTGCGTAAAGTACAGCAATACGATGTATTACGTAGTTATTCCATTTATTATAGTATATAGGAATTACAACATTGAACAATGAATAACACAACAAAAGAGCCAAATAGATTGATTTGACAATGTTCTTTTGGATGTACCTCTGTTTAGATAACGGCAAGGTGATGTATTTGTTTTGACATCGGCTATTTTGAATAATAATCAAATCAACGATCGTATACATTATTCTGATCGAAATACAAGATATAACAAACCACACAATAGCATAATAATCGTACATTTTCTATATATTTAATTTTCTATATATTTAATTAGTTATTTTATACTTTGAAATCAAGATCATCTCGCGAAGGCCTGCGAAAAAAAGTTTAGAATTATTATTCTTTTTTATAATTATTATTGCATGTTTTAAGGGGTAAAAGGCAATCACGTTACACATGGCATATTTCTACGCAGCAATTGTTTTGATTTGATTGATGACAGCACCATCTTCCGCCCCCCAATTGCGACCCCCATCGTTGTCGAGGGAGACGGTTTCCTTGGTCAATGGGTAGACCAATTGAATGGTGGAGGAAGAGGAACCGGAGACTGCCAACCCATACTCATCCTTTTCACCTTTGGTAGAATTGTCCTGCACCATCGTCTCGGCACCGATCAATGCGATGGAGGCACCATGGTTTGCAACCACTCCACTCCGCCCACATTCGCGCACTTCAACGTTGGTACATCGGGCGACGACGCCATGACCACTCGCATACACACCGTCATACTCACACTGTTTCACAAGGACATCTGTCATCGTAAAAGAGGACCATCCAAAAACTCCCTTCTCCTTCGCTTGACGCAGTGTCAGGTGTTGCAGATGACAATTCTTTGGAATCCCTTTCACGAACAGAATCCCACCCACGATCACGATCTCACTTTTCGGCACATCCGGGTCACCCACAATGTTCATGGGGGAATAAATCTCCAAAAATTGACCGTCAATCTGGTGTTCCCCTTTCCCCACCACAATTGTTATTGTTCTATCAGCCGTGAAATGATTCTCCATATTTACTAAATCGACGGCTTTCACGAATTCGTTTAAGTTACTGTCTTCTGGCATATTTACTGTTAATGAAGTATTTGTTGTCGCTTTTATTAATTTTGTTAATGTATCCATTTGCGATGCGATTGCAGCTTCTTGTTCTAATACTTCTGTAAACTCTGCTTTGGTGATGGTTTTGATTTGATTAATCACACCACCACTATTCGCACCCCAATTGAAACCCCCATCGTTGTCGACGGAGACTTGTTCTTTCGTCAATGGGTAGACCAATTGAATGTTGGAATTATCGCCCCAAACTTTCAACCCATACTCATTTGTATCACCTTCTGCACAATTCTGGTGCACCTTCGTCTTGGCTCCAATCAATGTGATTAACGCACTTCCGCCTACAACCACTCCACTCCACCCACATTCGCGCACTTCAACGTTGGTACATCGGGCGACGACGCTACGCTCACCACGAACTATCGCACACACACCAGAAAAACGACACTGTTCCACAATGACATCTTTCATCGTAAAAGAGGACCATCCAAGCACTCCATGCCCCTTCGATTGACGCAGTGTCAGGTTTTGCAGATGACAATTCCCTGGAATCCCTGTCTTGAACCAAATCCCACCTACGACCACAATGTCCTCTTTCGGCACATACGGGTCACCCACAATGTTCATGGGGGAAGATATATGCAAATAACCACCCCTATCAGTAATATTAGCATCATCTTTATCATCTAAATCATCTTCATAATCTTCAGCGTCTAAATCATCTTCATAATCTTCAGCGTCTACTACTGCCACGACGTGTCTCCCTTTCCCCATAACAATTTTTGGAAAGCGTTTTCTTTTGAATAACTTGGCATACTTGGCGTATTTCCCATTGCCAGTGTGCCATTCGGACAACTCCACTGCATCCTTTAATGTTCTACAATCTTGGGGTACTTGGATTCCACTGCTTGTCATCCTATCAACTCTCATATCAAAAATCTCGTCGATTTTTGTGTCAATTCGGTGCGATTTAAATAAAAGTAGGCTGTAAAAAGTAAAATTATCATAGATGGGTTCGGCCACTTGAAATGTGCGAAACATAATTTGAAAGAGAAATGTTCTTTAAATAACTATTTTTTTTAATTACTTTGGTAACATTTTGTAATCCGATTTATAATAGATTTTTAACACAAAAAAGCTCAGGAAACCAATTAAAGAAAGGCAATACGACTGCCACAATAATCCGAAGGTGTAAGCAATAAACAAAACCCCAAACCCCCAATGTTTGATTTGTCCATTCTTTGAAGTTAAATCGATACCAACAAACATATAAAACGCATAATAAGCTAATATAGGCAGCAGAACGTGTACAATGAGTGGAAACCATATATTAGACATGATGGGTACGTCCATAAAAGCAGTGTAAACAATATGAATAGTAAACTGAATAGCGTTTACAAGCATAAACAAACCAGTGAGATGAACCAAATTTTCAAGTGATCCGATCCATTTTTTGTCAACACCAGTCATTTCAGGGTAAGTAACTTCGAAAGGCGCTCTGTTAAGCACGACAAGAATATACCACACCACTGCAGCAATTGGGACAATAAAAGTCCACCATTTACCAGCCCAAAGCCACGATTGCATTAAAGTAAATGACATAAAAAGTAAATCGACAAAACCAAACGACTCTGCCATCCCGACCCCGATAGATAATGGAAGTGCTTCCTCGTCGTTATTTACAATAGTGAGTCTAAACAAGTCATCGCCAATT
>Ga0206682_10001675_pt1 | contig 21516 bp, 26 predicted proteins | sample M240m12015metaG_FD_155444 | JGI IMG/M metagenome (GOLD analysis project Ga0206682, IMG submission 155444) | Ammonia-oxidizing marine archaeal communities from Monterey Bay, California, United States - M2 40m 12015 | ecosystem: Environmental > Aquatic > Marine > Intertidal zone | place: USA...
ACAATTGAAGCCATCCAAAAGGCTAATAAAGAAAAAATACAAACTTTTGACTATGAAGTTGATGAAAGTGCTGAGGTATTAGATGAAACACCTGAAGAAGATATAGAAGCATTAGAAAATGAGTCTGAAGTTATAAAATTTAGTACAGCAGTTGTTGCTGAAGCTATTAAATCAGGAGTATCTGATATTCATATTGAACCTTACAGATTTAGTTCAAGAGTGAGATATAGATTGGATGGAATGTTGAAAGAACAAGAACATTTTTCAAAGTTTCTTCATTCAAATTATGGAGCAGTTGTAACCAGATTTAAAATTATGGGTAAACTTGATATTGCAGAAAGAAGGTTACCACAAGATGGAGCCATTCCTTTTAAAATTGATGGTAAAGTAATTGATCTTCGTCTTTCAATGTTGCCTACAGCGAATAATGAAAGAATTGTTATGAGGGTTTTAAATAAAGACGCTGGTGATATTAGTTTAGAGCAATTAAATTTTGAAGAAAATGATTTAAAAAATTTAAGAAAAGCAATTCATGGTACACAAGGTTTGATATTGGTAACTGGCCCAACTGGATCTGGAAAAACCACTACTCTTTACAGTATATTAAAAGAGGTTTCTAAACCTCATCTAAATATCTTAACAGCGGAAGATCCTGTTGAGTATGAACTTGATGGAGTTGGACAAGTTCAAATTAAAGATGATATTGGTTATGATTTTAATAGAGCACTTCGATCTTTCCTAAGACAAGATCCAGAAATTATTCTTGTTGGGGAAATGAGGGATAAAGAAACGGTTGATATCGGATTAAAAGCTGCATTAACAGGTCACTTAGTATTTAGTACGCTTCACACTAATGATGCCCCAAGTTCAATCACTAGATTACAAAATATGGGAACGCCTGATTATCTAATTTCAGCAGCATGTACTTTGGTACTTGCACAACGTTTAGCTAGAAAAACTTGTACAGAATGTAGAGAGCCCGATACGGATGTAACTCCTAAAGTTTTAGAAGAGTTTGGATTTACACCAGAACAATCTTCAAGAGCTAAAGTTCTTATAGGAAAAGGTTGTGCTAGATGTAGTGACTCAGGATACAAAGGAAGAATGGGTATATATGAAGTATTAAATGTCACTAAACCAATTAAAGAAGGGATATTAAGAAAAGCAACTACACCAGAGCTTAAGGAGATCGCAAAAAAAGAGGGTTTCAGACCAATGTCTGAAATGGGTAGAGAAATGATTTTGTCTGGAGATTTAAGTATAAGAGAATTCGATAGAGTTCTATCAACGGAGTAATAAGGTTATGTCATCAGAAACATTCACGTATAAAGGAATTTCAGCAGGTAAATATGTTGAAGGAACAATTGAAGCATTAAGTCAAGATGAAGCTAATTTTAAGCTTAAAGAGCAAAAAATTATTATTACCAATATTAGTAAATCCAAAAAAAAAGCTGCTGCGAAGAAGAAAAGTGGAGGGGGATCATCTTTTTTTAAAAAGAAAGTTAAGCCTGAAGATGTTGTAATTTTTTCTAAACAGTTCGCAACTATGGTAAAAGCAGGATTACCAATTTTAAATGTTTTGGGCATGCTACGTGACCAATTAGAACACCCAGAGTTAAAGATAATTGTTGAAGAGATTAGAAAAAACCTTGAAGGTGGTCTTACATTATCCAAATGTTTTGAAAAATACCCTGATATTTTCGATAATATTTATATCAATCTTATTAAAGCTGGTGAAGCCAGTGGAAAATTAGATATTTTTTTAATGAAGTTAGTAGAGTCTCTTGAAAAAAGAGAAAAAGTTAAGAAGAAAATTAAAGGTGCTTTAACTTATCCAATTGTAATGTTTACGGTTGCAATCACAGTAATGGTTTTTATGTTAATCAAAGTAGTTCCTGTTTTTGCTCAAATGTATGAAGGTATGGGTGTAGCATTACCAACTTCAACAGCAGTAATTATGACAGCTAGTGATTTTATGAGAGGAAGAGGTGGCTTGACCTTATTTATTGTAATACTAGTTTTTTATTTTAGCTTTAAATATCTTACAAATAATATTCCAAAAGTAAGATATTGGTGGCATGGTAGAGTTTTAAAGATGCCAGTTTTTGGTGATATGATTTTAAAATCATTGATCGCTAGAGTTTCACTAATTATGGGAAATCTAAGTTCTGCGGGTGTAAATTTATTAGAAAGTTTAGAGATCGCTAAACAAGTAAGTAATAACGATGTCGTAACTCTTGCAATAGAAAACGTAAAAAAAGGTGTTTTTTCAGGAGATACACTTACAAAATTATTTTTAAAAGAACCAACTTTTCCACCAACCTTTAGTCAATTAATTTCAGTTGGAGAACAAACTGGAAATTTAGATGAAATGTTTAATTCAGTTTCAAGTTATTATGAGGAAGAGTTCGATACAGCAGTTGATAACATGGCTAGCTTAATAGAACCGATCATGATCGTATTTATGGGTACTATGATTGGTGGGCTAATGATTGCGATGTACTCACCAATATTCAATGTTGGTTCAATTATTGGACAATAAATTTAATAATTTTTTATTAAAATTAAGTGATTTACCCAATCGGTTGCAGCTGTTTTAAATACGACTTCATCCATAATCTGTCCTATAAAAAAAGTTCCTAAACCACCTGGTTTAATATCATTAACATTTCTAGGTTTGATATTTGATGGTATGGCTGGATCGCCTTTATCAAATAAATCTATTTTTAATTGATTATTATTAAAATTAATTTCAACTTTTAAATTATCTGAAGTTTCTTGCCCACTATAAGCATGTTTAACAATATTTTGAGCAGCTTCTGCTAGCGCCAACACCACATCATCGCTTGATGATTTAAAGATATCATGTTTAGCAAGTGCTTCTCTTGCAAAACTTCTTATCTCTTTTAAACTTGATGAATGAACTGAAAATTCTTTACTTTCAGAAAAAGTCATTATTCTATGATTAATATCTGTTCGAGTTTGGCCATCATTATTACTTTTAAGACTGATTTACTAATTTCCTTTAGCACAACTCTATTTCCAAGCTCAGCAGCTTTTTGATGACTTTCAATTAGAACAGAAATTCCAGAAGAATCCATGTATTGAACTTCTTTAAGATTAAGATGAACCTCTTTGCCACTTTCTATTAAAGGCATAATCACTTCTTTTGCCTTTTCGGTTACATCCATATCAATTTCACCATCTAAGTGAACTGTTGCTATGTTTCCATCTTCTGTAATTTTGTATGACATGCGTTTCTATATCATAAATAATTGATTTTTCTAAAAAAAAAGTAAATTTACTGATAAATGACCCATAATTAGCACTTGAATAATTGTTGATTATATAAAATGATGTAAATGTTAAAGAAATTAATTAATTAATATAAGGAATATTCAAAATGAAGAATAAACAAAAAGGTTTTACTTTGATTGAGCTACTTGTTGTTGTAGCAATCATTGGTATTCTAGCTGCCGTAGGTGTTGTTGCTTATTCAGGTTACACATCAAGTGCAAAAAAATCAGCAGCAAAATCAAATCACTCTGCAGTTTTAAAGTATGTTGCTTCTGAAATGAAAAAATGCAACATCGGAACTGATACTGGTAAAGCCATGAAAGATAAAGATGGTTCAGAAAAACTTACATGCTCAGAAGTTGGAACAAATGGTGCAGTTGCAACTGCAGCTATTGCCGCACTAAATGATTTTAAAAATTCATATGGTGAAGTAAATGGTTCTAAGTTAGCAATTGTTGCTGGAGCAGCAACAGCGCCTACTTGTGGTAATACTACTAAAGGACAAACAACAATTTCTGATGATGGAAATTCAATCTATATTTTCACATGTGCTACAGATGATGGAACAGCAGACAATGGAAATTTGCTGTCTAACCAAGCAGTTGTAGAGTAGAAAATACGTTTAATTTTGTCTATGACTACTAGGAGATCAGGTTTTACTTTAATTGAACTTCTAGTAGTCGTAGCAATTATTAGCATAATCGCTGCAATAGGTTTTGTTGCATATAGTGGTTATGTAGAAGCAGCTAAAAAGAAAACAGCAGAGAATGCAATGATGCAGCTGTCTTTAGCACAAACAGAATATTATTCAGAAAACTCATCATATTATGGAGTTAGTTCAGGGTCTACTTGTTCCCCAACATCTGCAACGTCTGATGCTGTAGAAGCAGCATTAATTGAGGGAGCGGAATTGTTTACAGATGAGTTAGATTACAATGTCTGTATCATAGAAAATAATACAAGAAATTATTATATTGTATCCGAAAGAAATGGCGGCGGATGTAAGATTAAACTTGATGGCAAACAAGTATTTACCAGAGAAGGTTGCTAGATCTATTAAATGATCATAGAAAAATTTAAAAAATTTATAATTCATTTTTTTAAGGGTGAACTAGACCTTAACACTAAGATTGTAATCACAGTAAGTTTGGTATGGATTATTTTCATAGGATATTTAACCTGGTGGAATGGTCTTAAAAGTTTTGCTGTAGATAAGAGTTTTAATTGGGATGAGTGGTTTTGGTTTGGAATTCTACCTGCGGTTGCTCCTTATATATTTTATTTTCTTTGGAAAAAAAAAGATCAAGAAGATCAATAAATCTTATTTTTAGTTCAAATAACAGACTAATTTGGTCACCTTTAACATAGATTAAATACTTCATAGCGGTTAAGATTTCTCATAAATCAATAAAGGAAAATTATGAAAAAAATATATTTGTCATTATTTTTATTAATTTTTTCAACCAATGTTTTTGCTGCTCAAACACAAATTGCTCAAGTAAATGGTATGATGTGTATTAAGTGTCAAAAAATGGTAACCAAGGCACTTCAAGCCGCAAGTCCAAATGCTACTGTTAAAGTTTCATGGCCTGAAGGTGTTGCAGTCTCGTCTTTTGAGGATAAATCTAATCTTTCAGATGAAGATTATAAGAAGGCAATTCTTGGAACTGGTTTTGAAGTAATTAAAGTAGTAAGTGTTGAAAAAATTATTACTGATGCCGGAGAAGCTAGAAAATTGGTTGATTAATTAAAATTATATTATGACTGCAGCTGATACACAGATATTGCTTGATAAGCTGCAGTCTAATATAGACCAGTTAGAACTTACTAATAAAGGAGCTTTAACTGCACTAGAATTTCGTTTAGACGCAATCTTACAAGCAAATTTAGATACCTTTTGGCTCTTAATCTGTGCAATCCTAGTATTTTTAATGCAAGCAGGCTTTATGTGTTTAGAGTCTGGTTTATCTAGAAGTAAAAATAGCATCAATGTTGCGCTTAAAAATATAACTGACTTTGGAATAGCAGTTGTAGTTTTTTGGGCGTTTGGTTTTGCATTAATGTATGGAACAAGTGTTTCAGGATTATTTGGTAATAAGTTTTTCTTCTTTACAACAAAAGTTGCGGGTTATCAAACTTACTTTGTCTTTCAGGCAATGTTTGTTGCAACAGCTGCAACTATTATCTCAGGTGCAGTTGCTGAAAGATTAAAGTTTTTTTCTTATATAATAATAACATTTTTTGCTTCAGGTTTTTTCTATCCAATTGTTGGTCATTGGTCTTGGGCGTTTAATTTTGAAAACCCTGAAGAAAAATTCGGTTGGTTGGGTCAATTAGGTTATTTAGATTTTGCAGGTGCTTCGGTTGTTCACTCTGTTGGAGGCTGGATTGCTTTATCTGTCTTGTTAATTGTAGGTAATCGTACAGGAAGATTTAGACAAGATGATACAAAAAAATCGTTTCAAGGTAGTAACACGCCGATAGCAGCACTTGGTGCTTTAATTTTATGGTTTGGTTGGTTTGGATTTAATGGGGGTGCGAATGGGGCAATGGATTTAAAAATTCCATTAATTTTAATTAATACTTTTTTATCTGCATCTTTTGGACTTATCTTTTCAAGTATCATGGGTATTCTAATTTTAAAAAAACCAGAACCATTATTTATGATTACAGGCCCGCTTGCTGGATTAGTTTCTATTACTGCATCATGCGCTTATGTAGATCCTGCTGATGCAATTTTAATTGGTAGTATCGGTGGAATTGTTTCGGGTTCAACAATTGTATTACTTGAGAAAGTTAAAATTGATGATGTGGTTAGTGCTATACCTGTTCATTTAGCTTGTGGGATGTGGGGAACCATTGCAGTTGCTTTGTTTGGAAATTTCGAAATGATGGGGGTTGAAAAAACAAGATTAGAACAATTGTATATTCAATTAATAGGAATAGTATCAATAGGTAGTTTTTGTTTTTTTGGATCTTATATATTATTAAAAACTATCAATTCATTTTTTCCACTTCGGGTTAGTAAAATTCAAGAAGAACTTGGTTTAAATATTTCAGAACATAATGCATCAACTGATACACATGAATTATTAGAGATATTAACTAAACAGGCAAAATCAGATGATTATTCAAGTAGGGCTCCACAAGATCCATTTACCGATAGTGGAATAATTGGCACACAATACAATGTGTTGATGGACAAACTAGAGCAATCAGAGAAACAAAAAAATAAATGGAAAAATAGAGTTTCTCAAGAAATAAAACTCGCAATGAATGTTCAAAAACGTTTGATGCCAAAAAGAGATATAGCAAATTACCCAATATTTGGACTAAATATTCCTGCAAGAGAAATCTCAGGTGATTTTTATGATTTTTATTTACACGATGATGAAGTGTATTTCACTCTATCCGATGTGTCAGGCAAAGGGGTTAATGCTGGAATGGTGATGGCTAAAGCAATTACTTTGTTTAAGATTTTTGCAAAACAAAAATTTAAACCAAATGAAATTTTGTTAGAAATGAATAATGACTTAAAAGAAACTAATCCGGTAGGAACATTTATTACTTCAATCGTTGGAAGATACAATATAAAGACAGATTTAGTTGAAATTGCTAATGCAGGACATCAACCAGCTCTATTGAAAATTGGAAAAGAATTTAAAGAGTTTCCATCCAGCTCAATGCCATTAGCAGTAGCTAAGCACAAAAATGAAAGTGTTTATCAGTTAGAAAGTTTTAAATTAGATGGTGGTCGAGTTTATTGTTTTACAGACGGATTTTCTGAGTGCATGGATGAAAATAAACAAGAGATTGGAATTGAAGGTGTTAAAGATTTAATATTAAAGCATAAAAACCCATCCCTAAAAAAAGAGTTAGAAAATGCCACTGAAGAAATTAGATTAAAAACTTTAAAAACAGGAACCCTAGAAAAGGGGATTAAAGAAAATAATGATATTTTAGATGATGATTTGACAATTATCGGTATTGGAAATTAAAAAGATCAAAATGAGCACATAAGTTAATCAAAAAACTAAAATTTTTATTTTTTTTATTTAATATCCATATATTAGTCAGCATTATGATTAAAAAAATTAGCACCATTCTTTTTTTAATACTTCTTACAGGATGTGCTCAAAACGTAGCTTTTCTTGGACCCACATTAACTTTTGTTTCAACAGGAAGCGTTGGTAACGCGGTAATGTCAGGTGTTTTTAACACAGGAGTTAAACATAAAACTGGAAAAAATGTTAGTGAACACATGGTTCAATCTCTGGATCAACCTTTAGATTGTTCTTTAGCAAACAGCAATGAACTTGATGGTGTTTTTTTTAACGATTATGGTGACTTTGATTGTCACTTAGTAGAAAATCAATAAAGTAAAAAATCATAATAAACTTATAATAAGATATTATATTTATAGTGTTTTAAAATTAATAGTTTGTTAACTTGGTTAGATGAATTCTAATCCTATTCGTTCTCAAAACTTCAAAGCATATTTTTATTTATTTTTTGCAACATTATTTTGGGCTGGAAATTTCACGATTGGAAAATTTGCTTTTATTGAAAATATACCTCCATATACATTATCTTTTCTAAGATGGCTTTTAGTTTGGCTAATATTATTTCCTTTTACCTATAAAGAGATCATAAAATTAAAAAGTGAAATATCTAAAAATTTAACTTTATTTTTTATTTTAGGTTTTAGTAGTGTTGGAGTTTTTTCAGCATTTACTTATAATGCTTTAGCTCACACCCAAGTAATTAATGCCTCTCTTTTTAATACTGCAATCCCCGCAATGATAATTTTAGTTTGCTTTATGCTTAAAATAGAAAAAACAAATATCTTTCAACTTTCTGGATTATTGATTTCTATGATTGGAATTTTAGTAATTATAACAAGATTAGATTTAAATATTTTACTTACTTTAAATTTTAATAAAGGTGATATTTATATGTTAATTGCAATTACTGCTTGGGGAATTTATTCAGCATTTTTAAAGAAAAGAAATTTTGAAATATCTTTATTAGCGCTTGTGCAAATTATTTGTTCCTTTGGGTTAATTCTTTTATTTCCAGCTTTTATTTTTGAAATGATGCAGGGTCAAATTGTTGAGATTAATAACAACCTTTTTTTAATTCTAATTTATGTAGCTATTTTTCCAAGTATTGGGTCTTATTATTGTTGGGCTGGTGCAGTTTCAATTATAGGTGCTAATAGAGCAGGAATTTTTTTATCATTAATCCCATTATTTAGTACAATATTTGCAATGATATTTTTTAATGAAAAATTTTTATTTTTTCATTTCATTGGATCAGTTTTAATTATATTAGGTTTGTTTTTATCAAACAAAAAAATTACAAATGCTTAAAGTTGCAATATTAGATGATTATCAAAACGTTTCACAAGAATTTGTGGACCTAAAAAAATTATCTGGAAAATACGAATTTAAAATTTTTAGTGAACCTTTTGAAGATGAGGCGGATGCAATTGAGCAATTAGCTGATTTTGAAGCCTTATTAATCATGCGTGAAAGAACACCGATTACTAAAAATTTAATCGATAATTTGAATGACCTTAAATATATCATCACCAGCGGTTCTAGAAATAAAGCCATTGATTTAGAGGCTGCAAAAAAAAGAAAAATTATAGTTTGTGGAACTGAAATTAATTTTAATCCAACGTGTGAACTTACGTGGGCTTTAATTTTAGGTTTATCTAAAAATTTAAAAACTGAAATTGATAATATGTACCAAGGATACTGGCAAACTACTGTTGGTTTTGAATTAAAAGGTAAAATTATCGGCTTAATTGGTCTGGGTAGAGTAGGTTCACAAGTTGCAAAAATTGCAAATGCTTTTGGGATGCAAGTAATGGCTTGGAGTGAAAATTTGGATTTAGATAAATGTAAAGATTTAAATGTACTGCCTTGTAGTAAAGAAGATTTAATTAAAACATCTGATTATATTTCAATCCATGTTCAAGGTGGAGATCGTTACAAAGATTGTATTACCATTAAAGAGTTTGATCAAATGAAGAAGACAGCTTTTCTAATTAATACATCACGTGGACCCATTATAAATGAAGATGATTTGATAATTGCTTTATCAACCAATGTAATTATGGGAGCTGGAATTGATGTTTACGAGAAAGAACCTTTGCCAGAAGGAAATAAATTAAGATTTTTACCTAATGCATTACTTACTCCTCATATTGGTTATGTGACTGCTGAAAATTATAGTATTTTTTATACTCAGATGATTGAAGATTTAGAGGCTTGTGTAAATGATAAGCCTATTCGTGTTATTGAAAAATAATGGAGCTACCTGTAGTTAATCACAAAGATTATGTTGCACAAATTGGAGATGATCACAAGTTTCCAATTAATAAATTCGGTGAACTTGCTAAATACTTAATTAATCAAAAAGTAGTAAAAAAATTTCATAATCCTACTGCTTGTTCTTTTGAAACTTTGAATAGAGCTCATTCAGAAAATTATATTAATGATATCAAAAATAAAACTTTAGATAAAAATGGAATTAAAAAAATTGGTTTTCCATTGGTAGATAGTGTTGTTCAAAGATCATTAGTAGCAACTGGAGGAACTGTTTTGGCTTCAAAACTTGCTCTAAATTATGGAGTTGCATGCAACACTGCTGGAGGCAGCCATCATGCAAATTACAATGGTGGTGCTGGTTATTGTGTTTTTAATGATGTGGCGGTTGCTGCTCATTATTTATTGGATAGAGGGTTTGCTAATAGAATTTTGATTGTTGATTTAGATGTTCATCAAGGTAATGGAAATTCTGAAATTTTTAAAGATAATAGGCATGTCTTTACTTTTAGTATGCATTCAAAAACCAATTATCCTGCAAAAAAAGCGATAAGCGATCTGGATGTCGAACTTGAAGATAATCTAGAAGATGATGCTTATATAAAGACACTTAAATTTTATTTAAATAAACTTAATAATGAAAACTTTGACTTTGTTTTTTATATAGCAGGTGTCGATATTCATTTTAATGATCGATTGGGTAAATTAAAAGTTTCAGATGAAGGAGTAAAACAAAGAGACGAACTAGTTATTGAAAATTTTTCTTCAAAAAGAATACCAATCTGTGGTGTTTTAGGAGGAGGGTATAATAAAGATTTCAATAAATTAGTAGAATTACATTCTATATTACATCAATCATGTGCTAAATTGATTTAGTTTATGACAAAAAAAATTAATCCAAACTTAACAGCTGAACAAAAACTAGTTTTATTTGAAGATGGAACAGAAATGGCTGGTACTAGTGAGCTTAATCATGAAAAAAGAGAAGGAAGTTATCACTGCACTAACTGTGGAGAAAAATTATTTGATTCAAATACCAAATATGAAAGTGGATCTGGTTGGCCTTCATTTTATGAGTCTTTACCAGAAGTGTTTGAAACTAAAACAGATCATCACTTAGGTTATGCAAGAACTGAGTACCATTGTAAAAAATGTGGAGGACATCATGGGCACATATTCGAAGATGGTCCAAACCCCACAGGTAAAAGATACTGCAACAATGGAGTTTGTTTAGTTTTTAAACCAAAAATATAAAATGATTATTAAGTATATTAGCTTTTTAGTTGGTATTATTTGGTCATACTCAATTATAAAAACTCAATCAATTTTTAGCAAAAAAGCTGGAATAATTTTTAAGATTTTTATTAGTAATATTTCCTGGCTTACTTTGATTGCAGCTTGTTATTTTGGATATAAAAATTTTTCAATCAAATTAACAATTTATGGAATTATTATTGGTTTTGTTTTGGTAAATATCAGTTTTTATTTTTCCAAAAAATATATAAATCAAACATTTGATAAAAAAAAACTAGAGTCTTTTAAAAATTTTTTTGAATATACTTTAATTTTGTGGGTAATTTATTACGTATTATTTTAAAAGATCTTGCAATTTATTTTCTTTTTCTAGTGCTCTTGTTTCGTCGTATCCACCAATGTGCTGATCATCAAAAAAGATTTGAGGAATAGTTCTTTTACCGTTAGCTCTTTTAATCATTTCATCCATGGCACCGTCAACACTAGAAATATCAATTTCTTTATATTCAATGTTGTTTCTAGTTAATAATCTTTTTGCTGCATCACAGAAGTTGCAAAGAGGACCTGTATAAATAGTTACTGATTTCATGGGTTATAGATAGTCATTCTTTTTGATTTTACTAGTTATTTCTTTTCTAGAGTACTCAAACTTTTTTCTATGTTTAATACTTTTTTGATTAACTCTTTTTCTCCACAATCTAAATGAAGCAGGTTTTACAGATCTTCGCATAATTTTAATTACTTCAGATTCTGTCTTTCCAGTTTTTTTTTCTATTTCCTCAAAGGTAATCCTATCTGCCCAGGCAGCCCAAATAATCCAATCAGGGTCATTAACTGCTGGCTCAGGATTCTTAACTCTCGTGATGGGGGTGTGACCTTTTTTTTTCATAAATCCTTTATATTTGAAAAAAATGATTAATGCATTTTTTTTAGAGCATGATATTATAGGTCTTGATAGTCCATCTTAGCCATCTTTAGCTCCCGGTTTTTTTGGACTATCTTCCTTAAAATGTACCCCTTAAATTATTTTCTATTTCTTCAAATAATTCTTTTTTTGTTTATTACTCCTGGAACACCACGGATAGTAATCATTTCCTATTCTATGAATTATGGAATTCAAAAGTGTATCTGGACCGCTCTTGGAGATGTTACTGCTAATATTATTCAAGCAACTTTAGTAATTTTTGTAATTGGTTCTTTTTTTTCAGAAAACTCAGCTTTGCTTAATGCATTTAAATGGATTGGAGTAACTTACATTTTATATTTAGCTTATGATCTTTATAATTCTAAGCCAAAAGATATTAATTCTAAAAATATTAATTCAAAAAGTTTTTTTTCTTTTTTTAAAGATGGGTTTTTGGTTGCAGGTACAAGTCCAAAGGCTTGGATGTTTTTTCCATTAATTTTCCCCCAATTTATTGATTTTAATTCAAATTATTTTGTTCAATTTATAATTTTGATCACAACTTATGTTGTCTTAGATTTTTTATCTTTAATTGCTTATGCTTTACTTGCGCAAAAATTAATTAAATGGATAAAAGCAAACCCAAAAACTATTAATACAATTTCTGCGAGTGTTTTAGTAATCATTGCAGGTATTATTGTTGTAACACAGCAATATTAACTTATTCAGCGGGTCTTTATTGACACTTGCAATAACGCTAATTTCTTTATTAAATTAACTATTAATTAATTATTAACAATAGGAAATAAAAATGAAATTAAATAAAATAATCTTAAGTTTTATTTCTGCATTAGCAATTTTATTATCTTCATCAACCACTTCTTTTGCAAAGGTTGTAGGTGACAAGATAGTTTTAGGATCTGCTATTTCATTAACTGGTAAATATTCATCTAATGGTGTTCATACTCAAAACGGTTACAACATGGCCGTTGATAGAATTAACAGCATGGGTGGTGTTAAAGTTGGTGGAAAAACTTATAAGTTTGAAATCATTTATTATGATGATGAGTCAAACCCTAAGAGAGCAGCTCAACTTGCAGAAAGATTAATCTCACAAGATGGTGTTGAATATATGCTTGGACCATATAGTTCAGGTTTAACAAAAGCGATCGCTCCGGTAACAGAGAAATATGGTGTTCCAATGGTTGAAGCAAATGGTGCATCTAGATCTTTATTTACTAAAGGTTACAAATATCTGTTTGCGGTCCTTGCACCAGCAAACTTATATCTTGATGTAGCCATAGATTTAGCAGTTGAAAAAAATGGTGGTAAACCAGTTTCAGTTGCAATGGCTTTTGAGCAGGATGCTTTTTCTCAAGACGTTAGATTAGGTGTTTTAGAAGCAATCAAAAGAACGGGTTCAAAAAAGGTAATAGATGACAAGTTACCAAAAGAACTAAATGATATGGCAGCAACTTTAGCAAAAGTAAAAGCTGTTAAACCAGATGTTCTTGTAGTTTCAGGTCATACCAAAGGTGCCTTAACAGCTGTTAGACAAATTGCTGAAATGAAAGTTGATGTACCAATGCTTGCAATGACACACTGTGATGCTGCGAAATTATCAAAACAACATGGTAAAAATTCACAGTATGCATTATGTGCTTCACAATGGCATAAAACATTAACCTACAAAGATAATTTTTTTAAAGATGGTATGACTTATGATGCTGACTTTAAAAAATTATTTGATTATGCGCCACCTTATCAAGCAGCTGAGTCTTCAGCAGCTTTATTGGTTTTTAAAGATGCATTTGAAAGAGCTAACTCATTTGACAAAGTAAAAGTTAGAGATGCTCTTGCAGCTACTGATATGCAAACTTTTTATGGAAACATAAAATTTGCAGAAGGTGGTCAAAATGTTGATAAGCCAATGGTGTTATTCCAAGTAATGTGTGATGGGGATAAATGTGAAAACAAAGTTGTTGCTCCAACTAAATGGGCTTCAGCTGAGTTAATCCATCCAATACCTTCTTGGTCTAAAAGATAATAACTAATATGTAAAATGCTCCCTAGCAATAGGGAGCGTTTTTATATAATAAGTTTTAAAATTTATTTAGAAAGTTTCAGCAAAGTTTATGGATCTACTTATATTTCAGGTACCAATATTAATGGTTCAAGCTTCATTAGATGGAATATTGCTTGGAATTTTGTTTGCACTTATAGCTTATGGAATGGCTCTTCAATGGGGAGTGATGAACATAATAAATATTGCACAAGGAGATTTAGTAATTCTTGGGGGCTACATTACTTATTTTATGTACCTTTCGGGGATACACCCAGCTTTAGGCGTAATAGTAGCTCCAGCCATAATGTATTTTGTAGGTGTGGGTCTTTACAAATTAGTGATTAATAAAGTTGTAGATAGAGATTTATTCATTTCAATACTTGCTACATTTGGAATTAGCATACTATTCATGCAGTTAATGAACTTTGCATTTGGTGCAGATGTCGTTCTTGCAAATTCTGAATTTGGAACAACAATGTTATTTAATAATTCAGTTACACTTCCAAATTCTAAATTATTTTCAGCACTTATAAGTATTATTTTTGCAATAGGGCTTGTTGTTTATATGAAAAAATCAAAGCTAGGTCGAGCAATTAGAGCTACCGCTCAAAATGCAAGAGCAGCAAAGATTTTAGGCGTTGATACAGAAAAAGTTTATGCAGCAACATTTGGAATTAATGCTGCACTTTGTGGTGTAGCAGGTGCATTAGTTGCTATTACATTCACAATTCACCCTTATATGGGTTTACCTTATACAATTAGATCTTTCATGATTGTTATTATTGCTGGATTAGGAAATTTACCAGGAGTGGCAGTTTCGGGGATGGGTTTAGGAATGTTTGAAGAATTTGCTGATTATATTCTTGGAACTGAATTTAGAATAGGCTCGGTATTTTTATTATTAGTTTTAATTTTAGTTTATCGAAGATTTAAGCTTTCTAAAAAAAGAGAGTATTTAAAATGAAAAATAATAATATCATTCTATATGCTGCAATATTAATTTTTGGAGTTCTTGCACCTTTTATGCTTCCAGCATTTAAAGTTCAGTTATCAATTCTTTGTATATTAATTGTTTTAGCATTAACTTGGAATATCCAAGGTGGTGAAATGGGTTATAATTCTTTTGGAAATATTCTTTTTTATGGTCTTGGAATGTATATTTGTGCCTCTGTTCAAGTAGGTATGTTTTTTCCATTAGCAGAATGGACAGAAAGTGGTGGAGAAAAAACTTTTGTGCATACGCCTACGCAATTTTTTCAAGGTATGGCATTTGGGCTTTTAGCAGCAGCAATTATACCAACGATAGTTGCTGGTTTAATTGGTTATGCAATTTTAGGACTTAGAGGACATTATTTTGCAATTTGTACATTGGGTCTTGGTGTAGCTGCGGGTGAAATTTCTGGTGGTATAGAAATTATAGGAGCAGGACAAGGTTTCACAACGCCTCCGTTTCCTGAAATTGGAAGTTTAGAATCAAGAGGACAATTTTTTTATTTTCTAAGCTTTATAGTTCTAGTGTTAACTTTTGTTGCAGTAAAATCAGTTTACTCAACCAGGTTTAGATTGGTACTTAATGCAATAAGAGACAATGAGGACAAAGCTGAAGCGATGGGTATCCAAACAATGAAATATAAAATCATTGGTTGGATGATATCAGCTTTCTTCTGTGGTTTAGCTGGTGGGATCATGGGAGGATTAGTTGGTTACATTGACTCAACAGATGTTGCGTTTGATGGAAGAGAAATGGGTGTGTTCATGGTTTTAATGGCAATACTTGGAGGTAAAGGAACGCTATGGGGACCTGTTATTGGTGCAACTTTATTTCACTTATTTAAAGAAGGTTTCTGGACTTATTTTTTAGGATGGCAGTATGTTGCGTTAGGTGTGCTGATCGTTGTAATTGTAATTTATTTCCCAGAAGGATTGATGGGATGGCTTAGAGAAAAGTATCCAGAGAGATTTGGTGAAGTCGTAGATGAAGCTGATCGTAAAGCACAGGTAGAATTAAAGTGAGTATTTTAGAAGTAAATAATGTCAGCAAATCTTTTGGTGGTGTAAAAGCTAATGTTGATGTTTCGATGTCAGTTGAAAAAGGAAAAATTGTTGGTTTAATTGGACCGAACGGATCAGGTAAAACAACTCTATTTAACTCAATTGTTGGAACTTATCCTATTGATACTGGGTCAATTAAATTTAATAACAAAGAAGTATCTGAATTACCAGTTCCTGTTATAGCAAAACTTGGTTTGCTTAGAACATTTCAACAAACAAGAATTTATGGAAAATTAAATTGTATAGACAATATGTTAATCAGTCATAAAGGAAGCGATGAAAGTTTAATTACGATATTTTCTAAAATTCCTAAAGATTTAACAGATAAAGCAGAAAATTTATTAAGCTTCGTTGGTCTTTATCAAAAAAGAAAACTGAGAGCAGGAGATTTGTCGTTTGGACAACAAAAATTATTAGAGCTTGCAATGGCTTTAATGAATGAGCCAGAAATGCTTTTATTAGATGAGCCTACAGCTGGAATAAATCCAACTTTAATAAATGGAATTATAGATAGATTAATTAAAGTAAATCAAGACTTTGGTATCACTCTTTTAGTTATTGAGCACAATATGAAGGTGATCATGCAATTAGCTGAAGATATTTTTTGTTTAGCTCATGGAAAAATGTTAGCTAATGGATCTCCAGATGAAATTAAAAATGATAAGCGTGTAATTGATGCTTATTTGGGAGCACAATAATGTCAAATCAATACGAAGTATTAGGGAAAGCACCAACTCCAGATGATTTAAAAAAATTATCTCCAAATGAAGTTCACCTAACAATTAAAAATTTAAATGCAGGTTATGGTAAAATGGAAATTTTACATAATTTTGATTTGTTTGTTAACAAGGCGCAGTCCCTATGTTTGATTGGACCAAATGGTGCAGGTAAATCTACAATACTTCATTCGATATATGGGTTTACAAATATTTTTTCAGGCCAAATAGAAATAGATGGAAAAGAAATTACCAATTTATCACCAGCTGAAAAATTAAAGTCAGTAGGGGTAGCTTATATTCTTCAAGATAATTCTGTATTTCCAGATATGACAGTTGAAGAAAATTTATTAATGGGTGGGTACATTAAAGACAAAACTGATGAGTCTTATGAAGAGGCGGAAAAGATTTTTGAAAAGTATGAAAGATTAAGAAACCGAAGAAATCAACCAGCAAAAGTTTTATCTGGTGGTGAAAGAAGATTGTTAGAAATATCAAGAGCTCTGGTAATGAAGCCATCAGTATTATTAGTTGATGAACCATCAATTGGTTTAGAACCTAGATACATTGACATGGTTTTTGAAATTCTAAAAGATCTTCAACAAAATGAAAAAAAAACAATTATTCTTGTAGAACAAAATGCTAAAAAAGGTTTAGAATTTGCTGATATAGGTTACGTTTTAGTTTCAGGCCAAACAGCTATTGCTGGAAAAGGTGATGAATTATTAAGTAATCCTGATGTTGGTAGACTATTCCTTGGTGGCTAATGATTAATAAAGAATTTTTCTTTAAAGGTTTTAAATCCATTTTAGCTCCTGATAGCCCAGCCATAGCACTTGGTTGTTGTTTTATTGCAATTGGAGCTCTTCTTAAAAATTTAGGATTTAATATTCAAGAAAGTATTTTTTCTACAATGCTTACTTATGCTTTGCCTGGTTCTCTGGTAATGGCCGAGTCATTGTTGGTTGGGGCATCTTTATTGAATATATTTTTAGCTGTCTGGTTTGTTAATGCTCGATTATACCCAATGACTGTTTCTTTATTCCCATTAATGATGCACAAAAGCCAACCAAAATGGAAATACTATTTCTCCTGTCATTTTATTGCAGTCTCAGCATGGCTAATAATGAAAAGCAATTACAAAAATATTGAAAAAAAACATAGAATAGATTTTTGGATTGGAATTGGCTCAGCAACATGGACTACAGCTGTAATTGGTACATTTATTGGTTTCTATGCATCTGATTATTTGGATAAAAACATAATGATCGGTCTAGCAATTCTAAATCCGATTTATTTTTTATGTATGATGGTAGGAGCAATGAAGACTATCCAAATAGGAGCCTCAGTAATTTTAGGTTTATTGTTAGGACCAATATTTTATTTTTTGTCTCCAGAATGGTCAATTTTACTTGGTGGACTTGTAGGTGGGACTATTGCATATTTCATAGGAGAGCTAAATGTCAATTAATGTTGTTCTTGCGATCTTAGTAACATCATTAGCAACTTTTTCTTCTAGATTTTTAGGAGCAGTTTCTTCAGAAGGAATAAAAGAAACGTCAAAATTATTTAGATGGTTTAATTGTTTGGCTTATTCAACATTAGCTGCTTTGATTGCTAGAACAATTATTTTTCCAGTTGGAGTGTTGTCTGATGCAAGCTATTTAAGTAGAGCAATAGTGGTATTATTTTGTTTATTTATATTTTTTATATCTAAAAGAAATTTTGTTTATCCAACAGTAATTTCTGCTATCATAATGGCATTACTAAGCGAGTACTTATAATGGAAAAAATTGCCGGTCTATCAATTTCAGAACTCGATAATTCAAAAAGAATAATTAAGATTGAAATAGAAAATGAAATTATTGAAAAACTAATTTTTCCTTTCAATAAATTCGATTTAACAGCACTAGAGCTGAAACCTTTTACACGGTTTACTATTGCAAAAAGTTTTGATGATTTGACAGATAATAAATTAAGCAAATTAATGAATTCTATAATTAGGGATAGATCTAAAGGATGTTTTGTAATTGGTCCAAAAAATATCACATCAAAAATTAATGGCAATTTTCTAGTTAAACTATCTACTGCAATTGCTCATTTGATTGGAATTCCAAATCATGACTCTATGGCTGGAAAATATTATGCAAGATTTACTGTTAAGCATGAGGATAAAAGCGACTCATATTTAAGAAAAGCTTATACAAATATGGATCTTCATACAGACGGAACTTATGTCAAAGAAGTTACAGACTGGTTATTAATGACTAAAATTGATGAACAGAATGTAGAAGGTGGAGAAACAGCAATGTTACACCTTGATGATTGGGAGCATTGTGAGGATTTATATAATGACCCTATTGGTAAACAGAGTTTTATTTGGGGCTCACCAAAAAGTAAAAATATAAACTATAAAGTAGAGCATCCAGTATTTTCTTCTGACGCTGATGGTAAACCTATTATCTCTTACATAGATCAATTTCCTGAGCCAAAAAATATGGAACAAGGTAATTTTTTACAAAGATTGTCAGATGGCTTAGAGGAAAGTAAAAACAAAACTATTACCAAATTACCTGTTGGATCTGTAATAATTGCTAATAACTACTTCTGGCTTCATGGAAGAAAACCTTTCAAAGAAAATGAAGAATTAAGTAGAGAATTGTTAAGAATTAGAGGCTCTTTTTTTATTAATTAATTCAATATAATCAATATAAAGTAACCAAAATTTATGAATTTAGGATTTATAGGTACTGGCAAAATAGCATCATCAGTAATCACAGGTATTTGCACATCTAAAATTTCATTTAACAAAATTATAATTTCACCAAGAAATAAAAGTATTGCTAACAATTTAAAACAAAAATTTAGAAAAGTAGTTATTGCTAAAGATAATCAGCAAATAGTTGATAAGTGTGATTGGGTATTTTTATCAGTTACACCTACGGTAGGAGATAAAATAATCAAAGAGTTAAAATTTAAATCAACACAAACTATAATTAGTTTTATTTCTACAATAACTTTATCTCAGTTAAAAAAAGCAATAAAAGTTAAAGCAAAAATTGTAAGAGCTATTCCTTTGCCACCAATTTCATTAAAAAAAGGACCAGTACCTATTTGTCCTCCTAATAAAAAAGTTAAAGCATTCTTTGATAAAGTTGGAACAACTGTTGAAATAAAAGATGAAAAATCTTCAATTAATTTCTGGTCAACATCTGGAATGATGGCACCTTTTTATCAATTGTTAAGTTCAATGACAGACTGGCTGGTTAAAAGAGGAGTTAAAAGAAACAATGCGCAAAAATATATAACTTCTTTATTTTTGGCTTTATCAGAAGACGCTGTTGTTAACTCAAAAAAAGACCTAAAATATTTAGTAAAAGAGTCTCAAACTCCTAAAGGATTAAATGAGCAAGGTGTTAAAGAGCTAACAAAAGCCGGTTTTTATAAATCTTTAGAGAAAACTCTCAATAGTATACATAAAAGATTAAATAAATAAAATTTTATGGATCAACAACAGGATATTTTACAAATCGAAAATCTATCTAAATATTTTGGAGGGTTAGCGGCAGTTTCAGATTGTTCTTTAAAAATTAAGAAGGGTTCCATCACAGGAATTATTGGACCTAATGGATCTGGGAAAACTACTTTATTTAATTTAATTGCTGGAAATTTAAAATCTTCACAAGGAAAAGTTTTGTTTAATAATGAAGATGTAACAGATGTTCCTTCATATGAATTATTTTCCAAAGGTATTTTAAGAACATTTCAAATAGCGCATGAGTTTACAAATTTGTCAGTTTTAGAAAACCTAATGATGGTTCCAGCAAATCAATCAGGTGAAAAATTAATGACAGCTTTATTAAAACCAAGTTTAGTTAGAACGGAAGAATTAGCTGTAAAACAAAAAGCTCAGGACGTAGTTGATTTCTTAAATCTTTCCCACTTATCAAATGAATTAGCTGGAAATTTATCAGGTGGTCAAAAAAAATTACTTGAGCTTGGAAGAACTATGATGGTGGATGCAAAATTAGTATTGCTTGATGAGGTGGGAGCTGGAGTTAATAGAACTTTGCTTAAAGACCTAGGCACTGCGATCCTTAAGCTAAATAAAGAACAAGGGTATACATTTTGTATGATTGAACATGATATGGATTTTATAAGTAGATTGTGTGACCCAGTAATTGTAATGGCAGAGGGCTCTGTTTTATTTGAAGGAACTGCTGATGAAGTTAAGAAAGATGAAAAAGTTATAGAAAGTTATTTGGGAAGAGGATCAAAATTAAAGGATGAAAATTAATGGCATTTTTTGAAGGTATAAAAATGACAGGGGGTTATGGAAATGGCCCTGATATTATTAACTCTTGTTCAGTTGATGTAAATAGAGGGGAAATAGTTTCAATTCTTGGTCCTAATGGGGCTGGGAAATCAACAGCAATGAAAGCTATGCTTGGTTTATTAAATCTTAAATCTGGTTCTGTAGTAATTGATGGAAAAGATATCTCAAAACTTTCTCCACAAGAAAGAGTTAAAGCTGGAATTTCATTTGTACCACAAACAAAAAATGTTTTTGCTGGAATGACTGTTGAAGAGAATTTAGAAATGGGAGCCTATCTAAGAGATGATAACTTTCAGAATGTTATCGAGGAAATTTATGATCTATTTCCTATATTAAAAGAAAAAAGAAATCAGTTAGTGGGTGAATTATCTGGTGGTCAAAGACAACAAGTTGCACTTGGAAGAGCATTGATGATCAAACCATCAGTATTAATGCTAGATGAGCCTACTGCTGGAGTTTCACCAATAGTTATGGATGAATTATTTGATCATATTATTAAAGTAAAGAGAACAAATGTTGCAATTTTAATGGTTGAGCAAAACGCGAAACAAGCACTA
>Ga0206682_10001679_pt1 | contig 21490 bp, 31 predicted proteins | sample M240m12015metaG_FD_155444 | JGI IMG/M metagenome (GOLD analysis project Ga0206682, IMG submission 155444) | Ammonia-oxidizing marine archaeal communities from Monterey Bay, California, United States - M2 40m 12015 | ecosystem: Environmental > Aquatic > Marine > Intertidal zone | place: USA...
TTATATATAATATCGGAAGAATAATCTTCCCACCAATCTGGAGCAAAAAAGTTATGAAGACCCGCACATTTGGACGAGTAGAGAGACTCGGAGATGCGCTACTGAGTATGATAGTTTTAGTTACATCGATTGTTGCTATCCTACCACTTGTATAAATAGATAAAACTAGGGTGACTTAATCGGTCACCCGACACTTTTTGGATATATTATGAAAGCATACATGATTGCAGATTTGAACAATCCGACCTCTGTGAAGTATACAGAGATCGCACTGGAATCATGGAAGAAACAAAACATCCTCGACATTGAAGTCATTCAGTGTTACACCCCCGACACTATCTCAGAACTAGAACCCCTCTACAACTGGAGACCTCTGCTTCATGGAATGCAGAAGGACAAACAAAGCACCAAGAGTGAACGTGCGGGTGATATAACTCATTGGCAACTTATTAAGAAACGTGCAGAGAGTGATGAACGTTTCTATGTAATGGAACATGACTCATATCTAGAAGACCCTGATGAATTCAAACGTCAGTGGGAGTTCACTATGAGAAATGGATTGGATTGGGCGAATCATGGACTATTCATGTCATGTTATTCATTCTCTCGTAGGTGTGCTGAGTATATGAATTACCTGTTATTAGAAAAAGGATTCCCATTGAATGGTGGCCCCTATGGTTGTGTGGAGAGACTGGTCAAGACCTACTTGACACGTGTGCCTAATAATCGTGAGTATACCTTTATGACACATCATCGGAATAGTGAATGTGTTGGTGTGGGTGCAACAGCGAAAAGATTGTTCGTTGTATATAATTGTGCAACAGACGAGTCCATGTTCAAGCGTGCCTCAACCCAAGTGATATCTAAGTCATTTGGTATTACCCAAGACCATGATGGAATGGATATAGAACCTTGGAAAAGATCAGAAGGTTTTAAAATTATTCCTTGACATTCCTAGTATCGCCCTGTATAATGTGTACTTCATTATGAGGATTTTATATGGATTTTTATACATCAATTGACCGATTCGGTTCGACCCTTTTGTATCGGGGTTACTCGGGCGGTCAACGAGTAAAGAAGCGCATCCCATTCAAACCGACACTCTTTGTGAATGCCACGAAGGGTAGTGGGTGGACTACACTAGATGGTAGGTCAGTAGAACCCATTGAGTTTGAGACGATGCGTGAAGCGACTGAGTTTCAGAAGCGATACCAGTACGTGGACAACTTCAAGGTCTATGGACAGAACAATTTTATTATGCAATTCGTTGCCCAGAAGTTCCCAAACGACATAAAGTTTGAACGTGACCTTCCGGTAATCATGACCATCGATATTGAGGTTGCATCTGACGAGGGATTCCCCGAACCAGAGAAAGCAAACCATCCAGTTATCTCGATATGTACCAAATCAAACAAAGAGGATTTCTATCGTGTGTGGGGTCTGGGTGACTATGATCCGCCAGAGAATACAATCTATATCAAGTGTGAGAGTGAACTTCAACTGATCGATAAGTTCCTTGACTACTGGCAGAACCACGGATCACCCGACATTGTGACTGGTTGGAACAGTAAGGGGTTTGACCTTCCATATCTTATTAACAGAACAAGAAAGGTTATTGGTGATGAGTCATGCAAACGATTCTCACCTTGGGGCACGGTGTCCGCAAGAACGTCTCGTGGTAAGATGGGTATGAAAGATGTTGAGACCTATGACATCATGGGTATCGCACAGTTGGACTACCTTGACCTGTTTAAGAAGTTCACCTACAATACACTGGGACAGCAAGAGTCCTATCGTCTGGATCATATTGCCCATGTCGTACTGGGTGAACGCAAACTATCGTATGAGGAGTATGGTAATCTCCATACATTGTACAAGGAAGATCACCAGAAGTTCATTGACTATAACGTCAAGGATGTGGAGTTGGTTGACCTGTTGGAAGAGAAACTCGGACTGATCACTCTTGCAATGACTATGGCATATCGTGGTGGTGTTAACTATGAGGACATCATGGGTACGACTGCGATCTGGGATTCTATCATCTATCGTATTCTAAACAAGAAGAAGGTTGCGATCCCGTCCAAGGAAGAGAAGACCAAAGGCGACTTTGCGGGTGGTTATGTGAAAGAACCTCAAGTCGGTTCGCACGACTGGGTCACCTCCTTTGACTTGAACTCCCTGTACCCTAACATCATTGTGCAATACAATATGTCACCTGAGACTGTGGTAGATGGTATCATCGATACTGACGTGGAACGTATGCTCAATAAGGTGACAAACATTACAGGAGACTATGCAGTTGCCCCATCGGGTGTTCGGTTCACCAAGGAGAGGGAAGGTATCATCCCCGCAGTGATTCGACAGTACTACTCGGAACGTAGAGTCATCAAGGATGAGATGTTGAAGTTACAACAAGAGTATGAGAACACTCCGACCAAGTCGCTGTCTAATCGTATCTCTCATCTGAACAACCAACAGATGTCTATCAAGATTCTTATGAACAGTCTCTATGGTGCGTTGGGTAATCGGTGGTTCCGATACTTTGATCAGAGGGTTGCGGAGTCAATCACTCTCGCTGGTCAGATGTCAATCAAGTGGGCAGAACGTGCGGTCAATCGTGAGATGAACAAACTACTCGACAGTGATGAGGACTATGTGGTTGCGATTGATACTGACTCGGTCTATATGCGTATGAGTAAGTTGGTCGAGAAGTTCAACCCCAAAGACCCTGTCAAGTTCCTAGACAAGATTTGTTCTGAACACTTTGAACCTGTATTGAGTCGTGCGTACAGTGACATGGCAGACTACACCAATGCGTATGTCAACCGTATGGAGATGGGTCGTGAGGTAATCGCAGATAAAGGTATCTGGGTCGCAAAGAAACGATACATCCTCAATGTACACAACAACGAGGGTGTCCAGTACAAAGAACCCAAACTCAAGATGATGGGTATCGAGGCGGTCAAGTCATCCACACCTCAAGTGGTGCGTAACAAGTTCAAAGAAATCTTTGACGTGATCATCAACAGTACGGAGAGTGAGACACAGAACTACATTCGTAACTTCCGCAATGAGTTTACCAGTCTCCCTGCCGAGGATGTGTCATTCCCTCGTGGGGTGAATGGTCTGGATAAGTGGAGTGACCGTAAGACTGTCTACAAGAAAGGTTGTCCCATCCATGTGCGTGGTGCGCTGTTGTACAACAAATACACCAAGGGTATGCGGCACGAGGAAATCAAACACGGTGAGAAGATTAAGTTCGTCTATCTCAAGACACCTAATCCTATCAAGGAGGATGTCATATCCTACCCGCAGAACTTACCTCGTGAGTTAGGACTTGATAAGTATGTTGACTATGACAAGATGTTTGAGAAGACATTCCTCAATCCGCTTGAACCCATACTGGATGCGGTGGGATGGACTTCCGAACCTAAAGCTTCATTAGAAGATTTTTTCTCTTGACATTAATTGATGACTGTGGTATTATTACAACATGAGATATTCACTTACAATATTCAAGAACACGTTTGACAACCAGACCCATCGGGGAATGGAGGTCGAGTCGTGGGAGAAATTTGAAGAACTACTATATCATATGTTTGATAAGGAGGGTAGAAAAGGTGGTCGAGATTCTTCTGTGCTTATTAGTCCTGCTCGTTATTTTCCCGATACTACAAGGAGTAATAAGAATGTTGATTTATGGGGTGGTTGGGCTTGTCTTGATGTCGATGATTATGTACTACGTGGTGATCCCAATATTGATCCTGCTCTGAGGTTGAAAGAACAACTCGCAGAGAAGTATGGTCGATTTCATTATGTATGTTATAATACTGCATCATCGACCCATGAGAAACCTAAGTTTCGACTGGTGTTTCCACTGACAAGACTGGTTCATACCAAGGAACTGCAACACTTCTGGTTCTCTATGAACAAACAGTTTGATGGACTGGGTGACAAGCAGACCAAAGATGTTTCTCGGATGTACTATGTCCCTGCACAGTATCCCGATGCGTATAGTTTCATCTTCATCAACAAGGGTGTACACCTTGACCCTGATATGTTGATGAATAAGTATTCGTTTGTTGAACCCACTGGTAAGACATTCATGGAGAGACTGCCACCTGAGTTACAACAGGCAGTCATCCAACATCGTAAGGACGCACTAGAGGCAACCGACATCACATGGAGTGGTTATCGGGACTGTCCGTTCTTCCCAAAACGAATGGCAGTGGAGTATCAGACAATCAGTGAGACTGGTTGGTACAGTAAGATGTATTCCATAATGATTGCGACTGCGGGTAATGCGTACAAGAGAGGTTATCCTATCTCTGCTATGCAGATCGCACAGATGTGTTCGGAGTTGGATATTGAGACTGGTAACTGGTATAAGAATCGTCCCTTGGATAAGGAAGCAGACCGTGCCCTAGAATACATTTATCGGAATGGATAATAGAAGTCTATATAAGATACTAATAACGGAGTAAGTAATGAGAATTTTAATCACTGGTGCGGCAGGGTTTATCGGTTCGCATCTCGCAGACAGTCTATTAGAAGATGGTTTTGAGGTGTTTGGAATAGACAACTTCAACAACTATTATGACCCCTCTCTGAAGTATGACAGAGTCGAGTACTTTGGGCATGAAGTCTACGAGTGTGATCTCAAGAACTTTGATGACCTAGATGTCATGTTCGGTAAGATAGAACCAGATATCGTCATCCACCTTGCCGCACGTGCGGGTGTACGTGACTCTGTTGGTAATGAACAACTGTATCACCAAGACAATATCCTCGGAACACAGAATCTTATTCAAGTGTGTAAGATGTATAATGTGTTGAAGGTTGTTTACGCCTCTACCAGTTCGGTCTATGGTGGTACACCTATTCCATCTACAGGTTGGACTGAGGACGAGGTTACTGGTCACCAGTTGAACCCCTATGCGTACACCAAGTACTGTAACGAATGTCAGTTCAAGATCAGTGGACTCAATAATGTTGGTCTACGATTCTTCACGGTATATGGGCCTTGGGGTAGACCAGACATGGCACTGTATCAGTTCACCGATGCAATCTGTCATGACGAACCTATCCAAGCATTTAACTATGGTAACATGAAACGAGACTTCACCTATATCGGTGACATCGTTGAAGGAATCAAGATTGCACTGTTTGCTGATTTGAAGTCTGGAGAGATATTCAATATTGGTAGAGGTAAACAGGTAGACCTTATGCATTTTATTTCAAGCATAGGTAAAGAAGTTGGTAAGGAACCAGAAGTGATTCTGGCACCTCGCCACCCCGCAGACACTCTAGAGACTTGGAGTGATACTGCTAAATTGAGAGAACTGGGTTACAAACCCAAAGTGAATATCGAACAGGGTGTGCAAGCATTCGTTCGATGGTTTAAAGAATATTACGGAGTGAAGTAATGACTGAAGAGGTTAAAGAAAATCCCCACTGGGAAAAGTTGAAAGTCGGGATTGTTGGACATGGATTTGTAGGGGGTGCGGTGGACTACGCATTCACTCACAGAGACATTATTAAATTTTATGTAGACCCTAAACACGGTACTACTATTGATGACCTGCTCGATTGGAATCCGCACGTAACCTTTATCTGTGCGCCCACACCTATGGCGGAGAGTGGTTTTGTTGATGCATCTATTGTAGAGGATGCAGTGTTGAAATTGTTAGAACATACTGAGGGTGGTGTTGTTGTCAAATCAACTATTCCACCAGACGTAGTTGATCGTCTGTATTCATCTGTGTTTGAAGATGATGTTAAACGATTGACTATCAACCCTGAGTTTCTGACCGAGTCGAATGCAAAAGAACAGTTTGTGATGGCGCCATATCATGTGATCGGTGGTCATCCAGATGCGTGTCAAGGTCTTGCACAACTCTATGAAATATACAGTTTGTGTACTGCTAATGAATTCGTATTCTGTTCCGGCCCTGAGGCGGCATTTGTGAAGTATGGAGTGAATTCATTTCTTGCAACCAAGGTAACATTCTTCAATCAACTGTTTGATTCGATTGAGAAGTTTGGATGTAATTATCCGAGTATTATCTCTGCGATTACCAAAGACCCTCGTATTGGTGTCGGTCACACACGTGTGCCTGGCTATGATGGTAAACGTGGATTCGGTGGTGCGTGTTTCCCCAAAGACTTAAAAGCATTTACTTTATTCGATAAAGACTTGACTTTAATTGATAAGTGTGTTAATATTAACAACAATTACAGAAAACAATATGAACTAGATGAACGTGAGGAATTAAATAATGTCAAGTATGATGGACAAACTAAAGAAGAACAGCAAGATCAAGACAACGGAAGTGTTGTCGGAGAGTAAATTCTTTACTGAGAAAGATATGGTGCCAACCGATGTTCCGATGGTGAATGTCGCATTGGCGGGAAGTATTGACGGTGGTGTCACGCCTGGGCTAACAGTCCTAGCAGGGCCGAGTAAGCACTTCAAGACCTCGTTCGCACTGCTAATGGCAGGTGCGTACTTGAAGTCTAAGAAGGACGCTGTAATGTTGTTCTATGATAGTGAGTTTGGTAGTCCCCAATCTTACTTTGAACAATTCGGTATCGACACATCACGGGTGTTACACACCCCCATTGCCAATGTCGAGGAACTCAAGTTCGACTTAATTGCACAACTTGAGAACATCGATAGAAAAGATGATGTAATAATTGTCATCGATTCAATTGGTAACCTTGCATCCAAGAAAGAGTTAGAGGATGCGATTAACGAGAAGTCGGTGGCAGATATGTCCCGTGCTAAAGCATTGAAGGGTCTCTTTAGGATGTGTACTCCATATCTGACTATGAAGAATATCCCTATGCTTGCCGTCAACCACACTTATAAGGAAATAGGACTATTCCCCAAAGACATCGTAGGTGGTGGTACTGGTATTTACTACAGTGCCGACAACATCTGGATTCTGGGTCGTAGACAGAACAAGACTGGTACAGAGGTAACAGGTTATGATTTCGTCATTAATGTCGAGAAGTCAAGGTATGTTAAAGAGAAGTCTAAAATACCTATTAGTGTTTCTTGGGAAGGTGGTGTTGAGCGCAACAGTGGTTTGTTGGATGCTGCTCTTGCTGGTGGTTATGTCGCTAAACCTTCTAATGGATGGTATTGCCGAGTTGATCGAAATACTGGGGAGATGGTAGAGGGTAAGGTTCGAGAGAAGGATACTCTGAAGGATGAGTTCTGGTCACCTATCTGGGCGGAGACTGACTTCAAAGACTTCTTGCAGAACCAATATTCTATCACTCGTAAGTCACTTGTATCAATGGATGATATTGTAAATGAGTAATGACATAGAATCCATGTTGAGTGAAGATGTTCATTATGCGATAATCCCAGCCGAGAATCCTCACGGTTGGGACATTCGTATCCTTGAGGAGTTTCCTGAAACTGTTATTCAATATGATGTGATTGAGGTGGTAGAGGACAAAGACCAACTCAGTTTTAACTTCACAATTGTTTCAACTCCAGATGAAGATTTATCTGTAAATGACTTGACATTACAGGAATATGCTGGTAGAATACTTACTAGTTTACTGGAAGTTGCAGTCAGTGAAGGTACACTTGTTGCGGAAGATAAGAAGACAGGTGAGAGATTGGCAACAGATGAAATACATGAGGAATTAGATAATGAATATCAATTTGGAACAGACGATACTGAGGAACTTACTGACCAATGATGAGTATATGCGGAAGGTGGGTGCATTCCTATCTCCCGAATACTTTCAAGGTGCATACAAAGGTCTATTCAAAGAAGTAACAAAGTTCGTAGCAAAGTACAACAAACTACCATCCCTTGAAGCATTCAAGATTGAGATCGATGAGAACAACTCTATGGGAGAAGACGATTACCGTATTGGTGTCGATCTTCTTCCTGATCTTTTCACCCCCGAACCTGAGAACCTTGAATGGTTGATTGAACGCACCGAGAAGTGGTGTCAAGATCGTGCCGTGTTCAATGCGGTAATGGAATCGATTCAGATCATTGATGGTAAACACGCAACCATGCAAAAGAATGCGATACCCGATGTCTTGAGTAAGGCACTGGGTGTTTCGTTTGACACTAACATTGGTCACGACTATCTGGAGAATGTGGATGGTCGATATGACTTCTATCACGAACAGGAAGAACGTATTCCCTTTGACCTTGATCTATTCAATCAGATCACCAAGGGTGGACTACCCAACAAGACACTGAACATTGCCCTTGCAGGTACAGGTGTTGGTAAGTCTCTGTTTATGTGTCATGTTGCGGCATCTGCATTGTCGCAGGGTAGGAACGCACTGTACATTACTATGGAGATGGCAGAAGAACGTATCGCAGAACGTATTGATGCGAACTTACTGAACGTACCGATTGACCAACTGGAGAATCTATCTAAGGATATGTTCACCGACAAGGTATCGCAGATTGCCGCAAAGACCCAAGGTAAACTGATCATCAAGGAGTATCCTACAGGTGCGGCAAACACCAGTCACTTCCGTGCATTGTTGAATGAGTTGAAACTCAAGAAGAACTTTGTACCAGAAGTTATCTTTATTGATTATCTGAACATCTGTGCGTCTGCACGTATGAAAGGTATGGGTGGTGCTATCAACTCTTACTCTTACATCAAGAGTATTGCCGAGGAACTGCGTGGACTTGCGGTTGAGTTCAATGTGCCGATTATGTCTGCGACACAGACTACCCGATCTGGTTACAGTAATGATGATGTTGGTCTGGAGGATACTTCAGAATCATTTGGTCTACCCGCTACGGCAGACTTGATGTTCGCATTGATCAGTAATGAGGAACTAAATAATCTAGGTAAGATCATGGTCAAACAGTTGAAGAATCGTTACAATGATCCGACACGTCACAACCGATTCACTGTCAAAGTTGATCGTAGTAAGATGCGACTGACCGATGATGATGATGAGGAGATGATACCTAGTGCTGACCCTGATAAGGGATGGGATGATAAACCAGTCTTTGATAACAGTTCGTCTGGTCAGAGAATGAAAGCAGAAAACTTCAAGAACTTTAGGATGTAATATGGAATTGCAATGGGGATGGCCGGTAGTCACTACTGTACTAATGTTTTGTTCTTTCTGGTATGGAAAGATTGTTGGATTTGTGGATGGTGAGGACGAGGGACGAGACGAAGGAATCGATCTTGCAAGTAAGGCAACTGCGAGAGTAGTAATGCAGTATATGAGGGAGAAGTATGAGTTGACGATCAGTGATCCCGAAATTGAAGAAGTTGTTGATGGGATAAGTATAACACACCATGAGGTAGAAGAAGATGAGTAAAGAAATAGTTGATATGTATCGTAGTGTAATGGACTTGAGGTTTAACCCACTGAGGTTTATTCCTGACCCTGTCCTACAGGGTTACCTGTTGATGGCACTGTTTGTTATGTGGTCTGCCTTTTTTGGTTTGGTCGCAATCTATTATATGGGTTGGGTTGGATATAGTATCCCTGTATCAATCGGTGTTCATATGGCATTGATCGTACCCACAATCATAACCAATGCGGTATTCCTAGATGCGGAGAAAAAAAATAAATGAGTAGTGTACAACTAATTGCATTGAGCAAACCAAACGCAACAACGGACTGTCATACTGCGGCAGAATTGATTGCCTATACCGCACGAGTTAGTAATCCTACTAATCAGTCAAACAAGGAGACCGCACCAAAACTGTTGCGTTACCTGATGCGTGAGAATCACTGGTCACCATTTGAGATGGTTCATATGACAATGGAGATCAAGACTACTCGTGATATCGCACGGCAGATTCTCCGTCATCGTTCGTTTTCATTCCAAGAGTTCTCCCAACGGTATGCGGTGAGTGAGAACATTAATGTGGTTCGTGAGACCCGAACCCAAGATGAGAAGAACCGACAGAACTCTATTGTGACTGATGACCAACATCTCAAGGACGAATGGTTCCGATCTCAAGCAAGGGTTCGTAACTTTGCCAAGAAGGAATACGAAGGTGCGTTGAAGTTAGGCATCGCAAAGGAACAGGCACGAGCATTGTTACCCGAAGGTCTGACCGAGACAACCTTGTATATGGCAGGTAGTCTACGCAGTTGGATTCACTACTGTGACCTGAGACGAGCAAATGGTACACAGAAGGAGCATATGATCGTGGCAGACCAGTGTTGGGATGTTATTGGTCAACACTTCCCTGACATAGTTAAGGCACTTGATGAGTGAGATAACGATTCGCAATAAGGACTTTCTGAAACTTCTTGACGATACTGTTGAGAGGTTTCTGGTTCATCGTGAATTGATGACTGAGATATCTGCGAATCAGGGGAATGTTCCTATTGGGGCTGGTGAGTACTATTGTCAACAAAAACATCTATTTGACATGATGGACAATCCTGATGATCACGAGGGATTTCCCGAACACGGATATGGATTCCAAGTATCTCACGGTGCAAAGTCTCATCCAGAGATATTTGAACCATTGAAGATGTGGACTAAGAATGAACTGGTTCGTATGTTTGGTGCAAACAATAACTCTCTGACATCCTACTATCCCCCCAATGGATATGTGGGTTGGCATACTAATTGGAATGCCTTTGGTTATCAGATGATTCTCACTTGGTCTGAGAGTGGTGATGGTTACTTCTCTTATTACGACAATGAGACTAAGAGTATAGTGACCCATCATGACAGGACTGGGTGGCAAGCGAGATGGTATCGGTTTGGTCGTAAAGATGAACCCAAACATCATTGTTGGCACGCTGCATGGACAAACTGTCCTCGGTTTACTCTTGCGTTTAAGTTTCCCTATGGTGAAGACACTGAGAGACATGACCAAGCATATGATGCAATACAAGATTTAATTTACGATATGGAAACACCTTGACTTTTCGTCATAATGGTGATATACTGTAGGATTATATAACTTTAACTGAGAGGGAAAATTGTGAAAGGAACGACAAAAAATAATATTGAATACAAGTATGCCGAAGACAAGGCGATGACCGAACTAATGGATTACATTGATGGAACCTATGGAGAACACTACTCCAAGAATAAGTTTCAGGCGACTGAGTTTATCATTGATGGTGGTCATGGTGATGGTTTCTGTATTGGTAACATTATGAAGTACGCACAGAGATATGGTAACAAGAACGGTTACAATCGTGCTGACTTGATGAAGGTGTTACACTACGCAATCATCCAACTTCATGTACATGATGTAAACGGGAGATAGAAATGAAAGATAGAGTAGTTATTACTGGTGTGGGTTTAGTTGATAGTCTGGGCACCAGTCCAATGGAATGTTGGGATAACATGATCAGTGATGATTATGTAGACCCTATAGACTTTGAGACTGAAGTTGAGTCTCTCAAAGGAAACAAGTGTTTTAGGTCAAAGACTCCAGAATACATACTTCCAGAGGGTATTCGCAAACCAACCTTTGCCTCCTTGTCTACTGCGGCTAAGAATGCACTTCATGTTGTACAACAGGCAATCGGTGACATTGATGATAATGATGTTGCGGTTGTCTTTAGTTCGGTTGCGGCGAATCCAGAGACCGTGGCGAAACCATTCCTTGAAAAGATGTTAGGTGGTAAACGTTTGTCTCCCCGCACTGGAGTGCAATTTCTCAAAGACTTCTCTGCTGGATTGATCAGTCAGGTATTTGATTTTAGGGGTGCGTGTGTCAGTATGGATGCCGCCTGTGCGACTGGACTATACTCTATCGACTATGGTGTTCATCTATTGGACACACACAAGTTTGTTGTTGTGGGTGGTACTGACAATCCCGCAGTGGATGACAACATATACATCTTTAGTCAGTTGGGTGCGCTAGGAACAAAGTCCAGTCCATTCGATAAGAATCGTGATGGGTTCATTATGGGTGAAGGTGCTGGTGCGTTGTTATTAGAGAAAGAGTCTGATGCAATTGCACGAGGTGCAAACATCATTGGATACATCCATTCACTGTCACACCATACAGATGGTGCCTTGGGCAAACCTACTGCACCAGACCCCAACAGTACAGGATCACTTGCATCAATGAGACAGGTGACTGATGGTATCGTTGACGATATTGCATTTGTTAATGCACATGGTACATCAACTCCCTTGGGAGATGACCTCGAATATGGTGCAATTCAACAAGTCGTACCTAGTGTACCTGTAGTGAGTTTCAAGTCAAAGGTTGGACACTCTCTTGCAGCGAGTGGTATCAATGAGACAATCTATACTCTGATGTGTCTGTATAATAAAGTTATACCTAAAAACTTCAATATAGATGAATGTGAACATGAGTTTGTGTATAAATACAGAAGAGAGATACATGGCAAATATGCAGTGAAGAATTCTTTCGCCTTTGGTGGTCGATCTTCTTCTCTGGTTCTGGAAGCAAAATGTTAAAAAAATTTACTCTATCGAGTTTGATCGGCAGAAAACATAGTGGAAAATTGCACACAACAATTTATATGATGTGTGCAATACTCGCTGTTGTGTGGATACCCCAACACACAATTAGTGAGATGTTACTTTTCCTTCTGATCTCATTTCCTCTTGCGGGGTATCTCATATCGGGATTTCAACATAGGTATTGTTCTCATAAGTCTTGGCAACCTAGTCGCCCTGTAGAGATTCTGAGTGTGTTATTAGTTACAGGTTTTGCGTTGACCCCATGTATGGGATGGTCGGGAACTCATATGAACCACCACAGATATACTGATACTGAGTTAGACCCCCACGGAAACTACCATAGTCTCTGGAAAAATCTTTTTGTTTTTAACTATCCTCCACAACTCTCAAATATTCCAAGATGGCAATTGAGGGATTTGTTATATGTAATTCAAGCAAAATATTACTGGGAGATTGTAATCCCATTCGCAATATTGGCGTTTGCCCTTGGGTTCGGACAGGCGTATCTATCGTTCATTGGATTTTGTTATATCTTTCAAGTATCACTGAATATAGTTGGACACCCCAATCTAGAACCCACAAACAACGATTTCTTAGCTGCCGTATGGGGTGGTGAATTGTATCACAAGTTTCATCACGAAAATCCCCGTAATCCTCGCTTTGGTAAGTTTGATACTACCTACCAGTTCTTCATAAGATGGTTAAATATTAAAAAATAATACTTGACAAACCTTGTTCATTCGTGTTATAATACTTGTATTGAGAATGAGGAATGATTATGAATATTATTGAATATACCACTGATGTGAATGCCAACGGCACTTCTCGTCAAAGTACCACCAACACCACCTATGACAAGTTAGTATCCGTTCTGGGTGAACCTACCTATGTAGATATGGATCGTCATGAGAAAGTCAACTGTGAATGGTCTATGAAGGTTGAGTACCAAAACCCACTGTCTGATGACCCCACTGATACTAAGACCGAGATCGTCACCATCTACAACTGGTGTACTGGTAGTATCCCCTATACACTTTACCCTTGGCACATTGGTGGTAAGTCACTGATTGCCGAAGAGTTAGTTAACACAATTATCCGTAATGAAATTTCACCGAAGGAGTGATTAATATGATGACACAAGAACAGTACGCACGATTATCAGGAGCAATCTACGGATTGTATATCCTAATCTTTACAACCTCTTTATTGAATATGGTGACACAATGAGTAGAATGGGACAGTTTGTTTACGAATGCCAAGAGATTGCTGAGAGCAATTACAACGAACCTCGTGAGGTAGTTGTTGCTGAAGTGGAGAGAGCATTCTTCCGTGATAAATCCCTAATCCCTATGGCAATGACAACTGCCCTAGAGCATTGGGAGGAAATCCAAAGGGACTTGCAGAGTCCCTATTAATTATAAATAAAGTCTTTAAGGAGGGCATTATGCAAAAGGCAAAGAAAATAAAGTCTCGTCACGCACGAGTGCTGTTTGATAAGGACAGTCCCTATCGACAGAAAGTCGTTCCTGACAAGACAAAGTATAATCGAAAGAAGAATCCCCCAAAAGGGGATTTTTTTTGCCTTTTTAAAAGTTAATTCGTATAAATAACAGCGTATGGATATATTCACCCTAATAAAAGAATTGGGGTTTCCTATCGCATCCGCCTTAATTGGTGGTTTCTTTATGTTTCTAACACTCAAGTATATTATGGATGGCGTCATCGGACAAGTGAAGTCGTTACGTGGTATAGTGGGAAGTCTCGATAATCGTGTAAAAACTATGAACCATGATATGGTTCGTATGGATACTACTATGTGTGTTGTTCTGGGAATAAGACCAGACTTAAACAGAATCAGTAGAGCAGACGGTAAAGAAGATGCGAGGAGAGATTGATGGTTGACCCCTTTACGGCAGTAGCAACTGCTACCGCAGCGTTTAATGGCATAAAGAAAATGGTTGAAGCAGGACAGAACATAGAGAATACGTTCGGTCAGATTGGTAAGTGGTATGGAGCAGTTGCTGACTTCAATGAAGCAAAGAGACAAGCAGAGAACCCACCACTATTCCAGAAACTAGTAAACAAGACTTCGGTTGAAGAAGAGGCGATGAACGTCTACATTCAACAGAAGAAAATAAAAGAACAAGAATCACAATTACGTGAACTGTTACTTTATATGTATGGCCCTGAGGCGTATCGTGAGTTGACAGAGTTACGTAGAACTATAAAAGAAAAACGAGAGAAGACTGTATACGCACAAGCACGGAGACAGAAAGCATTCTTCTGGAATGTGGCTGGTTGGAGTTGTGTAGGAGTTCTTAGTTATGGATTGTGGTTTGTGGTAGCGTTAATTATAAACGCAAGTCAGTGATGTGGAAATAGTCGATACAATAAAAGATTTTGGTTTTCCTATAGTTGCGGCAGTTGGTATGCTGTACATGATTTATTTCGTGTGGAAAACCATAACAGAGGAAGTAGAAAAGAACCTAGATGAAACAATGACCACCCTAATAGGACTAATTGATCGTATTAGGATGCTTGATAATGATATTATCCGATTGCAACAGAAGTTAGATACCGCAATTGAGATGAGGAGAAAACAAGATGAAGAAGATAATTAGCGTAGGAGTATGGATAGGACTTATATTTCTGGTAAGTAATGTAAACGCAGCACCCATAGAACACAAGTTCAAGTCTCCATCGTTTAGTGGCATAAACCAATCCAGTCACTACCTTACGATTGAGAATCAAGAGACCTCTCGGAAAGACGCAATCAAACAAGAGTTGAAAGACCTTCAAGAACAACTGGAGAGGGATGCCGAGAACACGACACTCGCAAAGTTTATTCGTAATGTGGAAAGTAGAATTTACTCTACACTTTCCCGACAAATTGTCGATAGTATGTTTGGGGAGAATCCTTCTGAGAGTGGGGAGTTTAACATAGAAGGAACAGGTATATCATATGTCACTGATGGTGATAGTGTGGTATTAACAGTAACAGATGAGAATGGAAATGTCACGACTATTACTATTCCCCTTGGTGATTTTGGTATCTAGTTGTGCTTCGATTGGCGGTGGTCAATTTGAAATACCAACTAGAGAAGAACCAGAGATTCAGTTCACATTATTGCAACAAGAACTGATCGATGTGGGTGAACCTACAAGGAGACCTACACTTGCGGTTTACCAGTTTACAGACCAGACAGGGCAGAAGAGACAGAACAGTGCAGGTGGGACTTCCTTTAGTTCTGCGGTCACTCAGGCACCAGATGTATATCTGATTCGTGCCTTGACCCGTGCGGGAAACGGAAAGTTCTTCAAAGTTGTAGACCGTCAAATTCTCGACCATCTGACGAGAGAACGACAGTTAATACGTCAAACTCGTCAATCTTACGAGGGTGAGGAAGGAAAACGACTCCCAGCGCTAACATTTGCTGGTATGATAATTGCAGGAGGTATAGTAGGATACGATACTTCCGTTGACACGGGTGGTGCGGGTGCCAGATATCTTGGTATAGGTACTTCTCGTGAATTTAGTATTGACACAGTTACAATCAATATACGATTGGTGTCAGTTGCTACAGGTGAGGTATTGTTGGATGTTATATCCTCCAAGACCATACTCTCCACAGGAACAAGTGGAGATGTGTTTAGATTTATAGAACAGGGTACAGAACTGATTGAAATAGAATCAGGAGTTACCCAAAACGAATCTGTCTCTATTGCGACCCAACGTGCGATAGAAGCAGGTGTTCTAGAACTCATCTTGAGAGGAACTCAACGAGGGTTTTGGAAAATTAACGGAGAAAATAAATGAACGCAAAACAAAAACTAACTTTTGTTATGATGTTCTTGGTAGGTAGTGCATATGCCGATAACGAAATTTACATCGACCAAGTCGGTGATAGTTCTGTTATCGAAATCATACAGGACGGTTCAGGAAACAAGGTGGGCGGATCAACTTCCGATGACACCAAGTTTGTACTGGATGGTGACAGCATGGATTTCAATGTCAATATGAGTGGTGGGAGTAATAACCTTATTGGTTCTATCTTCGGCACCTCTGTTGTTGATATCGACATCAATGGTTCGAGTAATGATTTGTTCTTTGATGTAGACAAGGACAATGCATATGGCGCAACCAACGGAGACTTTGTTTTTGATCTTACTGGTAGTAACAATGAACTAGACTTGGATGTCGGTTCTCTGGATACTGCTAACGATCTGGACTTTGATATGATAGTCGATGGTGACTTCAATACCGCAGACATAAACATTGATGCTTCATCTTTGACATTCAACATGGATATGGCGGGAGACAATAATAACCTACTATATAATGGTAGTGGATATGATGGACATGAGTTCGTCTTGACTGGACTTGGTAGTTACTGGGACATTGAAGTTAATCAAGAATCTACTCTACAGACAGATTCATTGGAGATAGAATATGATGGTTCGGGAACAAGTACAACAGATTCTACTATTTGTATCACTCAGTCTGATTCTGGTATGGCCCACGGTTGTCAGTAGTGATGTAGGTGCAGTGGATCGTGCGGTCGGGTGGAGACAGATTGTACGAGAAGAGGAGAATATAGAACCGAAAAGTGGTCAGGATGTAATATCTAAAGATGACCTTCGCACAGGCGAGGGGCGTCTTCAGGTACGATTTGTTGACGATTCTAAGTTACGTATGACCGAACACACTCGCATTGTGATTGACAATGTAGTATTTGATGATGATCCGAGTAAATCGGATTTGGCAATGACGTTTGCACAGGGTACTGCGAGGTTTATATCTGGACAACTGGGAAAGGTTGATCGTGAGAACATCAGACTAAAGACCCCTACCGCATCTATCGGTATTCGTGGGACAGACTTCACGGTCACAGTTGATGAGTTCGGACAAACCCTCGTGGTACTCTTGCCTGATGTTGATGGTGTATCATCAGGTGAGATTGTTGTTTCGACAATGACAGGTGAGGTGGTTCTCAACAAACCATTCGAGGCAACTCGGACGATGGTTCAAGAGAGTCCACCTTCATCACCTGCTATCCTAGATTTGACTCTGGATATGCTCAATAACATTATGATCATCAGTCCCCCCAAGAAGAAAGAAACCCAAGAAGAATTCATGGTCAATATCGATCCCGACAAGAACATCAATCCCCTTGATGTGGACTTTCTGGATGAGGACTTACTCGCAGAAGAAGAACTGGAACGAGACCTTCTGGAGTACAACGAACTGGACATCAACTATCTGGATGTCGATCTACTGGAGGACTTACTAGATTCCTTTGACTCTCTGGGTGAAGAGATGCTACAGGAGAAGCAGAGTACTGGTGAGATGGACATACAGGGAACAGAAGAGGGATTCGATACAGTCACTCAGGTTGCAACCATTGTGGATGGAGACAAGGTTTTGGTCAATCGTGAGGTCAATGATATTGCTCGTATATCGGTTGACAAGAGTGCATCCACCACCATCAATCTAGAACAGGACGGAAAAGAACTAGACCCCATCAAGATTAATGGATTTGGTACAGTTATAAATATAGTACAATGAAAACATGGCACTGTATTATAACACTGGGTATTCTGATTGGGATTAGGTTACTTGACCCATTCCTTCTAGAGAGTGCCAGACTGTCCTTCTTCGATTCCCTACAGAGGAACCAAGAAGTACAGGTGTCCGAACAGATTGTACTGGTGGATATTGATGAGAAGACCCTAGACAAGTTTGGACAATACCCCATCCCTCGTAAGGTGATGGCAGATGAGATTGACAAGATTGAGGGTAGTATCATCGCATTCAATATCTTGTTCTCAGAACCAGACAGGATGGGAGGTGACGAACACTTCGCAGACATCCTATCGTGGAAACAAGCAGTAGTCGCAATCGCACCATCCAATCGAACCAACACAGACTACAGACCACCCCGTATCGGTACTGCCACATTCGGTGACAGGGATGCCGAGGACTTCCGACCAGAACTACAGGGTATGCTTTTTGCTCAACCCATCATACACAAGTCATCATTTGGATACGGAACAATATCATCGGCCCAGGATGTTGATGGTATCATTCGTAGACAACCCCTACTAGAGAACTTTGACGGTAGACTTTATCCCGCATTTGCGTTAGACATACTGCGAGTTGCCGCAGGGGATTCGTCCTACCAGATATCTACAGATGACTATGGAATCGAGTTCGTTCGTATACCCAAGTTCAAACCAGTACCCACAAGTGTAACTGGAGAGGTTACAATCGCATACTGGAATGAGTTCAAGAGATACTCGTTCACTGAACTGGATACTATACCAGAGGGTTCGATAATCATCGTAGGTGCGACTTTCGAAGGTTCTAATGTAGTTTCTACTCCGATGGGTGCGATGTATCCCCATGACGTACAAGCAAACCTAGTCAAGACAATGATCGATGGAGTGGTACTCAAAAGGCAGTCTGAATTTATTTTGTACGAGGTCTTGACAACTCTTGCGTTATGTGTTATACTCTTAGCTCTGTTGCTGAGGGCTAATATACCAGTCGCAGGGATGACATTCTGTGTCTTTGTGATGGGTCTATATGTCTTCGCAACGGATACCTTTGCCACATATTACTTATTGTTTGACCCTGTGTTCCCTATACTGACTGTGGTGCTAGTATTCGCACATGGTTCCTTTGTTCAGTTCTATACTCAGTTCAAAGCAAAGCAGATGATCAAGGGACAGTTCGGTACATACCTTTCACCCGACATGGTAGATATGCTTGCCAATGATCCATCTCTGATGAAACTAGGTGGAGAGAAGAAGGAGATGACCTTCTTGTTTATGGACATATGTGGTTTCACCCCCATATCCGAACACTACAAAAACAGAAACGATGCAGAGGGTTTGGTCACATTAATTAACAATTATCTCAATGAAATGACTAAAATAATACTAAATAACGGTGGTACAATCGACAAGTATATGGGAGATTGTATTATGGCATTTTGGAATGCCCCCCTACCGTGTGAGGATCATGCGGAAATGGCAGTTAAATCCGCAATAGAAATAGAAGAGAAAACTAATGAACTCAGACAACGATATAGCGAACAGGGTCTACCCCCCATCAATGTTGGAACTGGTATCAATACAGGTACTTGCATTGTTGGTAATATGGGTAGTGAGTCACGGTTTGACTATTCAGTCATCGGAGACTCCGTCAACCTTGCCGCAAGACTTGAAGCAACTGCCGCACGAGGAGACTACCTTGAATACAAGACCATCTACTCAAGTTACACAATGGAGCAACTTACAAACATTAAATCGAGATCAATAGGTAAGATCAAGGTTAAAGGTAAGGAGGAAGAAATTGACATCTACACAGTGGATCGATAACTTTCTGAATGAAGATGAGTTTGAGGAGATTGTTGAGCTGGGTCATGCGTGTCATATGTATGAGTCCCATGAGTATGCTGACAAGTATGGTGATAGTAAGAGTAAGAACAAGTTGCTCAATTTTAACTGGATGGCGTGGCAGGGATGTAGACGCAGTGCAAATCTGGTTGGCTATCTAGGACACATATCATCCAAGATTAATGATCTCTTTGATGTACATGTCAGTAGACTGGAATACTTCCAACACCCCCTTGAGAACTTCCCTGTATATGAACCAAACCCCCGACAACACATCGATGCCCGTTATCATTTCTCTGGTGTACTCTACCTCGATACAGGTGCAGTGGGACTGGGTACTACAGTTGGAGACCAATATGTTGAGTGGAAACCCAATAGATTGTTGACCTTTGACGCACTCACATACCACAATCCCCATATTGGTGGCACTGAACGTAAGGTGCTGACTTTCTTCTCTTATAAGAAAAAGTTCTAAGAAACACCTTTTTATTCCATTTTATTCTACTTATTATGAAAATAATACTGGACAAACCCTGCGTGGGAGGTTATAATGTGTATACAAAATGAGAAAAGAGAGAGAAAACTATGTACTTTATCCGAAACATGATTAACGATAGACGAGTTAACGACAAGACTTTTGAGACTATGACTGCCGCACTTGCGTGGAGAATGTCTATGGGTCGCACCTTTATGAGTGAGACTTGGGTTGATTACAAAGAGGTTGCGTAATGAATCAATTAAGTAACTTAACCTATGTATCTTTTGAAGACGGTGTTGAATTTATCGCCCCCTTGAAGTCTTACTCATTACTGCCCCAGTACTTCTGGCAGTTGACCAACCATAAACCTGTTGAGATGGTTGATGACGAGACTATTAAGTTTTATAACCCTACGGAGGTAGTTGGACAATGAATTTGATTTACGGTTTAGTTGGTGCGTTTCTAGTATTTGGTTCTGCGGGAGGTTTGGAACAGGACACGATGTCTATTGTTGAGTGTCTGTTCTATGCTTCAATCGGTTTTGGTCTTATTGGACTTGGTCTGCAAGATCATATGGAGATAAAATAATGGCACTTGCCCCTTTTAGTGTTGAACCAGTATTGGGAGAGTTCACTGAGAAAGATTATGGGAACTACTTCCACTACTCTGAGAATGATGACCCCTTTAATTGGTGTGAGGACTTTCCCCACAAAATCTGGGTAGGAGGTCTGGGTCAACAGTATCGTTACGGTCTGGTGAAAAAGACCGTGGCATATATCTGTGTTGATGAAGATGAATTTGGTCTCCCTGTTGTCGAGAAATGGCAGTTGAAGAAGAATGTTACATTCGTCTAGACCATTCTTACACATCTTTCTGAGGGATTTGAGAGAGAATGTCAAACAGTTCCGTACTGCCATGCCGAGGGTAAGACCTCACTATGCGGTCAAGTCCAATCCAGAGAAAAAGATTCTACAGGTTCTCCATGACGAGGGAACCTGTTTCGAGGTAGCATCTGTCGCAGAGATAGATGCCATGATTGACCTTGGGGTTGATATGGAGAAGGTGCTATACTCCAATCCAATAAAATGTACCGATTCTATCCGATACGCAGTAGATCATGGTATGGTCTGGTTCTGCGTTGACACCCCCGAAGAAGTGTTGAAGATTGCCAATGTAGGAC
>Ga0206682_10001686_pt1 | contig 21442 bp, 41 predicted proteins | sample M240m12015metaG_FD_155444 | JGI IMG/M metagenome (GOLD analysis project Ga0206682, IMG submission 155444) | Ammonia-oxidizing marine archaeal communities from Monterey Bay, California, United States - M2 40m 12015 | ecosystem: Environmental > Aquatic > Marine > Intertidal zone | place: USA...
TTAGCGTCTATTACTACAACTCTTATATCACCTATACCAGCAGCAACCATTTGAGTACCTGTCTGAGCAAAGGTCATTTTAACATTATTAGTATCTACGTGATCAACATCAGCAAAAACCATTAAACCAGAACTAGTATCGTATAATTGAACTACTAGGTTTTTAGAACCTAAAGCGTGATTTACGTTAGCATTGTTGTTTCCAGCCATAGCACTAACATCTATCAAAGATGCAGCTGTCGCTAATTGATTATCTGTATTAACAACAGTTTCAGTTGCTGTTCCAATTCCAGTAACGTGTCCGTAGGTATCTAATGTTATATCTTGTATATATGTTCTACCGCTTCCATCTACTGATGCTTGCGAAGAAGTATCTTCGTGATCTATAGTTATTTCAGTAGCACCACCATTTAGCGTGAATGTACCTCCAGTGATTAGACCAGCTCCTGCTGTAATAGTTATTGTGCTATCACTAATATTACTTGTAAGAGCAACAGTACCTGTAGCATTTGGTAGAGTAATCGTTTTATCACTATCCGTAGCATCAGCGGCTGTTAGAAGTATTTCATGAGCATCAGCTGTAGCACCTTCAAACGCTATTGTATTATCTGTTACAATTTGTATTGTTTCATTCTTGTACGTAGTATCACCTGTTACAGTTAAGTTACCAGCGATGGTAATAGTATCACTACCATCACCAATAGAAAGTGCACCACCTTGCGATACGTTAAGTAAAGCGTTAGCGGCTGCGGCAGCGGTTATTTGACCGGTACCACCTTTATTAATAGGTACAGTATCTGATAAAGTAGAACCAGCAGCTGTAATTGTTATAGCCGCACTACCATCAAAATCTACACCGTTAATAGCTCTAGCTGTTTCTAAAACAGTAGCTGAAGCCGCGTTACCACTTGTATCCGCAGCAGTAGAATCTGTTTGTGTAGTTACAAAAGTATGTATTTGATCAGCTGTAGCTAATCCAGTTCCAGCATCTGCAATAGCAGCTGTTTTAGCTTGTATTGTGTTTGTGCTTATTTCTAATGTAGTATCATCAACAACAACCTGTAGGTTTACAGCGCCAGAGGTAGCTCCTCCTGATAAACCTGAACCTGAAGCTGTGTTAACAGCAGATATGTCTCCAGAACCATCTAGATTGATCCAAGCGGATCCATTATAGTATTTTAATGAATCTGATCCTGTATCATATATTATTTTACCTTCTACGTCAGAAGCAGAAGATGATGTCGTTTTGTGGAGTATTGCGTTTTGCAGCTCCGATACACTTCGTAAGTCTAAGTGATTTAAAAAAGGTATTGCCATAGTTTTAGTTTAAGTATGCGTAGCCACTTTCAGCAGCTGCTAAGTTTATTGTTAAGTTGTTTTCATCAGTATATATAACACCAGCAAAAGCGCCTACATTAGAATAAATTTGATCAGAACTTGAAAATTTTATACTAACACTAGGAAACTTGCCTAAATTGTGGTTTATTGACCAAGTTGTACTTGCTGAGTTTTGGTGATGCTTATAGTTTATATCAGCTCCAGCAAATAAATCTATACCATATATAGTAGTATCACTTATAGCGCCGTTGCTTTTAGTCTTAGCAAGAGATAAATCATAAAAATTACTATTATTAGAATCAACTACAACACTTTCAGCATCAAACACACCGTAATTGTTTCTATTGTTTACATCGTATATTATGATTTTCTTAGCATTAAGCAGCTCTAAAGCTTTATCTATTACGTTTTGAGAGTTGTAATTATACTTACTAACCTTTATAGCCGTAACATTTGCAAATGTACTAGCACCAGAAAACACAAAGTTCATATCACCCTGACCTCTATTTGACTGCTTGTACTTAAATGTGAAGCTACTACTAGTACCAGATGTATTAGACTCTGATAAGAAAGAACTTAAATTACTTATTACAAAGTTTTTAGTACCTCCACCTGAATCAGTACCTAACAGTTTATCACCCGTCGAAATGTTTGTATCCTGTTGATAGGTACTTATTCTAGCCATCTGCTTTTATTTTTTAAATATATTCGCAGCTTTCTCAGTTGTACGACCACCAAAGTAAGCTAGGACAACTGCCATCATTACTTTTTCAAAAGTATCGTTCCAAGTGCTACCAATGTTAAAAGGTATTGAATCAACGCTGTCTAATATACCTGCTAGAGAGAATATAACAATACACCACACTAATACTAGCGGGCGTACGTTTTTAGAGAGCCAAGAATCTGAAATAGAGTCCGCTTGCCACCTTGACGTTATAGACTCTATCTCTTTATTCTGTTGATCGTAAATTAATTGTTGTAGTTTTATTTTATCTTCGTTACTAACATCTGACTTACCTATTTCAGCAATAGCTTCAGCAGGTGATGTTACACCCTTTAGTAAATTACCAAGGGTCGGGTTTATCATAGACGCAGCACCAAATAAAAGCTTACCTACAGTACTTTCCGAAAACTTTTTTTTAGGCTTACTCATTATGACATTCCGCTAAAATCTGGAGCGGAACCAGCTTTTTTGGCTTGAGCCTCTTTCTTCTTTTGCTTTCTAGTTTTTCCACCAAAAATGTTTCGTCCTTGATCTTTTCTAGATACTCCAGTTTCTTTTCTTTCAGCTTTTGCTCTAAGTCTATCTGCTCTCTTCGTTTTACCTTTAGCTTCTGCAACATTAGCTCTAGCCTCTATTTTTCCAATCTTAGCAGTTTTAACTTTAGCTTTCTTTTCAACTTTAGAGTTTTGTTTATCATACTTTCTTCTTATCTTCAAAGCTTTTCTTTGCTTTTCTTCAGTTGAAAGACTTTTATCTGATAATACTTCGTTTCCTTTTTCTCTTAAGTTACTAGCTTTTTTTGATGTCTCTTTTTTAACAACCACCTTATTTTTCTTAGTGTCAGGAGCAATAGCTTGCAACTTGTCAGATGGTTTTCCTTTTGGTGTTGGTGTTGGCGTTGGTTTAGGAGTTTCATCATAACGCTTTTTAACACCGTAAGCTTTGTTTATTTTGTTTTGGTTAGCATTCCATTCAGCGCTGCCTTTTTTAAGAGTTTTTCTTTTAGCAACGTAGTCGCCTAGTTTAGAATCTTTTTTAGCTGCTTTAGAGTAAGGATCAGCTTTTGGTTTTGGTTTTGTTTCACCTGCGTTAGGCTTTACGTTTGTTTTTGTTTCTACTTTAGGCTTAGCGCTTTGTTCTTTCTCTCTAGCGCTTTTACCAGACTGATAATCCGAGTATATTTCTTTTCCCTTTTTTACAACAGCTTTACCTAAAGTATATGCCGCGGCTACACCTGTACCAATAGGTAATATAGATTTTGCTGGAGAAGATGGTGCCTCCATATTAACTTGTGGTTGCTGTGTTACTTTTCCACCATCTAGTTTTGATTCAGATACTTTATGGAATAAGTTGTCTGATGTTTTCTTTAGTTTAAATGCCATTATTTCTTATATTTGTTTAGTTTAAAAGGTGTTGATGATTTATCTCTACCGTATCTTGTAGCTGATCTTGTTAAGTCTTCAATAGTTGGTGTTTCAAGCTTAAATTCTTGCATATCTTTAAGTCTACTACCTAATTCAGCAAAAGAACTACCAGAGTTACTTGAGTTGTTTGAGTTGTTTCCTTTTACAAGATCACTGAATCTTCTAGTGTTTTCCGGAGCTATAGTAAAACTAGTGCCAGGAGTTCCTTCACCGTTTTGCATTTTATCAGTAGTTGTCCAAGTGTTTGTACCAGTTGATTGCTGTATTCCAGCGTTAGCAGCTTGTTTGGCCCCAGCCTCAGCTTCTGCTTTACGAATTGCTATTTTTCTAGCTTGATGATCCTCTTTTGCTTTCCTACCTTTTTCTCTACCTTTTTTAGTAAACAACCTACCAAATAGAGTACCGTCTTCAGCTTTCTTTAATTTTCTAGAATCTCTCACAGCCGCGTTAGCTGTGTTACGGGCTAGTCTAGATAAATCTCTACCTTCAGCAGATGTAAAAGAATCCATTGTACCACCTGGTGTTCCAGGATTTGGCTTCTCTTCTGTTTCGTAATCAACTACTTTTTTACCTTCAGAAGGCTTGTACCCAGTTCTTTCGTCCCAATCTCCTATTTTACTTTTACTTATATGACCAGCATCAGCCATAGCTTGTCCACTTAGTCCTTTAAATCTATCACTCTTCATTAGCACTTCGCCAATAAAGTCTTTTCCTTTGTACTTTCTACCACCTCGTCTAGCCTCAGGAGCAGGTCCACCATCATAACCAGGTGTAACTAAAGTGTTTTTAGTTACGTTAACTAAATGTCCCTCATCAGTTGCGTAATCACCTAGATTTTCACTTGTTCTAGTAGAGCCCTTTGGGTCACCGTCTTCTTTAAATGGTGCTCCCTTTAGTTTAAAAGGCGTACCTGTTGATTTTCTAATCATAATTTATATGTTTGTTGTTCTTAGTTAGTTTAATCCTTATCTTCATTATTATTATCCCCATCAAGATCAACAGTTAGGTTTGTCTTCTTTAACTCGTTCTGTTTATCATCTTTATTTTTATTTATAATAGGTCTGACTCTTTTTCCTTCACCTCCACCAGCAACAAGACCTCTATCCACACCATCTCTAGCAAACGGTACAGCATTCATAAACATGTTGTGATTCTTAGCATATATACTCTTTAGCGGAGTACCATCTTCTTTTTTATTAGATTCTCTAGACCTTTCTATTTTCTGGTATATGTTAAACGGTATATACTTTTGATCACTCATAATTATTTTTTTACAGGTTTATGTACTTCGTGTGCTTCTTCTTCCCACTCCAAGTTGTGAGCTCCTTCAGCCATTTTTTCTCTAGGATATATTTTCATTGGTGACTTAGTGTCTTTTTTCCAATAAACATTTTTATTATCATAAGACAACCTATTAGACTTCATTTGGTCGTGATGCACGTCTTCATGCTTTTTACACTCTATCCTATCTTTAGCTGATAATGATTTATCTACAAATGTAGTTCCATCAGTATTAGCTTCAGCTTTTACCTCTCCCTCTAGATCTTTTAGAAATACAGGGTTAGAGTATGTTGTAGTAACAGGATCTAATCCTAACAAGCTATTTATAGTATTAGGTTGTTTAAATGCCATCTTAGTATCCTTTACAGCCTTTTTTCTTCAATGGAGCTGCAGATATAGCTTTTGCAAAATTTCCTTTTATCTTACCGCTTGCTACAGCACTTTTCAATTCGTCAGTAAATTGTGCTGGGCTATCGTTATGATCACAGTCTGGTATTCCACAACAGCTACTAGCTGAAGATTTTGACATACCTAAGTTGTTTGGTCCAATTCCTTTCATATTATCTATTTTTATCCTTTATCATATCATCTATAGATTTATTGTAAACCTTATCTGTATATGACTTGTTTTTATAAAACTTACTTCTCTCTGACGTAGGTAAATCCTCTTCAGCAAGAAGTATTCTGTATATTCTAGTTATTAATTGACTGCATTTAAACGATGTTTTATATACTGCATATTTTTGAGACGTTCTATTTCTTTCTCTCCAAACATCAATCCAACCCTCTCTTCTAAGCCTCTCCCATCTGTTTTTATCCCAAGAATAAGTATATACACCCTCTATAAAATCATTACGTGTAAATCGCGATTTGCAATCTAAATAGATTAAAAGTTCTAAATCTGCATCTTTTAGGTTATAAGTTTTACAGGCCCATTTTCTAACGAGCCTGTAATACTTTAATAAATTTAATTCTCTTAAGTCTGATGCCGCTAGTCTCATTCAACTAAAACAACGTCACCTACTTGTATGACTTTATATAAACCTTCTTTTACTTGTATACTGTGTCCAGCGTGTCTATCATAGTAGACTATATCTCCTTCCTGCACACCTTTAACCAAGTTACCAGTAGAAATTATCCTAGCCTTTAAATATCTATTGTCTGTATCTGTTTTATCTGTCAATATAAGTCCAGCTACTTTTTTTTGCTCGACTTTTATGTTTTCTACTACTATATAATAATTAACTGCTTGCATTTTCTATTCTTACATTAGAGATTACACAATCTGCAGATATTATAGTAGAAACTACTGATATTGCATTTTTAAGAGCTGACTTAGTAACTAAAACTGGATCAATTATACCTTTTTCTATCATATTGATATACTCACCAGTGGTTACATCTATACCATAACCGTATACTTCGTCTTTTTTAACAGAATTTATGATGCCTGCATTGTCTAATATCGTGTTAAACGGTGAAACTATGGATTTTAGAAGTATTTCTTCTCCTAAACCGCTAGGTTCAACAAATTTTGCCGCATCAAACAACGCTACACCACCACCCGGGACTATTCCTTCTTTCAAGGCGGCCTTAACGGCGTAAATAGCATCTTCTATTCTGTCTTTTTTCTCTTTCAACTCAACCTTTGAGTCAGCACCAACTCTTACTAAGCCAACTGAACCACTTAACATGGCTAACCTTTGCTCTAGTCTTCGTTTTATGTACTGGTTTTTTTCTTTTTTTATGCTTTTTTGCACATCTTTGATCCTTTCTTCTAAATCTAAGCCTAAATCCATGGTGGTTAGCACTGTAGTTTTATCATCTGTGACCGCTTTTTGTACTTCACCTAAGCAATCAGGCTTTATAAGGTCTAAATCATCACCTAAGTTCTCATCCATTATAGTAGCACCTGTTAAAAATGCTAAATCTTCAAGCGTACTTTGCTTTGTAGGACCAAATCCTGGTGGATCAATATAATTTACCTTTATATTACCCTTAACTTTGTTCATTAGTAGCGTAGATGACACTTGAGTCTCAACTTCAGCTACTATAAGTAATGATCTCTTAGTCTTTATAACGTGTTCTAGTATTGGTTGTATCTTACGTATGTTAGGTATTGTCGATGCGACTATTAATACTAGCGGTTTTTCAAGAACTGTACGTTGTTTATCCCTATCTGTTATAAGGTGTGGCGATTTTAAGCCAGATTCCAACTGTACTCCATCTACGATCTCAACGTACGTTTGTTCTGTTTCTGACTCTTCCATCAAAACCACACCTGATTTACCTACTTTTTCATAAGCATCAGATATGATAGCACCTAGTTCGTTATCGTTATTACATGATATAGCCGCGACGTCTCTCAGCATTTCGCCTTCAACCTCTATAGTTATGTCGTCTAAGTACTTGTTTACTTTTTTAGCACAAGATGCGATGCCTAGCTTTATGTCTCTTACTGAGCCTTCGGCTGACGATGCTTCTTTTAGTAGTGATTCAGCAAGGACGGTAGCTGTTGTAGTACCGTCACCTGCTTCTTTCACTGTATTTTTAGCAGCTTCTTTGATAAGTGTTGCTCCTATGTTTTCGACCGGATCCATTAAGACTACGCTTTCCGCAACGGTTACACCGTCTTTTGTTATCACCGGTCTTCCACGAGCATCTTCATAAATGACACACTTACCTGAAGCTCCTAATGTAGACTTTACTGCTTTAGCTAGTTTATCTACACCATTAATTACTTTACTTTTAGCTTCCTCACCGAAGGATAAATCCTTGACAAGCTCGCTAGGGTTATTAAATTCCATTAGATTAAATTGTATTAAGTATTATTTAAATGTTTTAACTACTTTCGGTCCTTTTAAGAACTCTATCTTCTTACCGTAGTGATCGATGCTTCCATCAATAGCTTGTTCGGCACCTTCTAGAGTTTCTCTACGTGTAACATCTATCCATTCATCACTGTCGATGCTTTGATATTCTGTTTGGTAGAAACCATTTGGTAGTTGTACAATCCTCCAGTTCTTTTTAGCTGCGAGGTGTTTCCAAAGTTTTATCTGGTCTTCGGATACTTGTGGTTGACTATTCCACGTATTAGTCTTGTAATAAAAATACGTCATTATTAAGGTATTTAGGTTGTGGCAAAATTGCCGGGTACGCTGTCTCTAAGCGTTTCTTTCGTTACTTGAGTCTCTGTTCTGAGATATTGACTGGTATATTGTTTTACCAGCGACTCCATCTACATGATGTATATCTCTAGTTGAGGTTTGGCCTATCGATTGGTTTTGGGATCTCATAGCTGTACGTCTTGGCGTCATAGCCATTTCCTTATCTCTTTCTCTCTTTGCTTTTAAAGCAGTGGGTGATAATCCTTGTGAGTTTCCTCTTCGTTTTCTTGCCATATCACTATAATCACATAGTTTTAAATTATTTTAAAGTGTGACATTAGCCTCCTACTTATATACTCTTATAGGCTATTGTCATGGTTTTTTGAAAAGTATCAGATAATTAGGGGTATAGCGTTCCCCCCCTCCCCCCCTACCTTTCAGCTAAAACCAAAGTCAAATGTTTTTGCCCAGCCCCGCCCTATAATTCCATGCCCCCACCTATATACCCCCTCCCCTCACCTCGCCTCGAAGCTCACCTCGCCTCGAAGCTATGCTATTATTTTTCTACAGATATTTTAGCTTTTACTCGTTTTCATGACACATTGACACTAGTAGATCATGACATATTGTCATTGAACTAAAACTATTATGAATGTGACATTGTGACATAGTGCAGTATGACATCATGACATATTCTACAACTAAACAATTCATCTACTTTTTACATACATAATACGAATGTATATGGATAATATCTATGTAACAAATAAATAATAATAATAACTAAATAATTCTTACAACTATGAGTAACTTAATTTCAAAAAGATTTGTCATCAGACAATCACTAATCGGAAAAAATCAAACAATCACTGTCAACTTCAAAAATGGAAAGTCAGTCACTTACAATCACGATAAAGTGTATGAAGTAATGAAAGATAAACTAGAAGCAATGGCTTGCTTTATCAAGTACAAATCTTACACTTCTTCAACTAGTGTTCCAGTAATTGCAAGAGAAGTAGTAGAACAATAGTACACTACATTGCAACTTTGAGTTCCACTTGTTTCTATAAGTATAAAAATGCGAACAAGTATGCGGAGTCGCACTCCTCGGTCTTTGGTCTGAGTGCAATGACATAATGGTTAATGTGAGTTCGATTCTCACCATGTCAACTAATAACAAATAAATAAATAAACTATGAGAAAATTTCATCATCACAAAGTATTAAATATAGTGATTGGTATTATCGCTTACGCTCAACTAACATTAGTAATATGTGGATCAATCGCTTTAATAATAGATATGATACAAAATGGAGCGCCAGATAGCTTTGGAATATATGGTTAGTATTTACAAACTAAATACGATCACTAATGGATAATAATAATAACTAATAAATAATAATATGCAATATATACTAACTTGCTCTAACGGCAAAAAAATAGATATGTCACACGATATACTATTACAAATGGAAAATAAAATAACTAGACAAGATGTTCTTGACAGAATAGAGTTCTATAAATTAACTAATAAAAAATAATAACTATGTCACATATGAATACATACCTGCTTAAAATAAGCTACAGAAAATACGGTAAGTGCTACAGTAAACTTACTTCAGAACAAAGATCAACCGTTTTAGATATATACTATGACTTCTACTAAATATAACGATTACCCTCAAGAACAGATCGACGCTAAACTTAGACAAGTCGAAGAGTTCGAAGCTAAATACGGTGTTAACAATACTGTAAGTAAAGCTTGGCGAAAATGGTGTACTGATCACGCTTACAGACAACGTGAGTGGGAGTTCAGACAAGCAACTGCAGCGAATATTAAACCTAATGTTGACTACAGATGAAAAGAAAGCACTCACATAAACCACTCTTTAAGATCTCACGAGCTCAAATAGAAGCCGTAGAAAGACAATATTGGGCAAAGTATAATAACAGTGAGCTAGATTCTATGTTATTTTACAGACCAAATACGAATAGTAATGGATAATATAATCAAATATACAATATGAAATCAATAAAATTTATCAACTCGTCAACAATTAAACTTAACAACACAACTTACAAAGGCTACTCAGTTAGTAGTCTACCTAAAAAGTTTGCTTTTATTTACAATGAAGACAAAGATCAAGACGGAATTACCGAGTGGTTCAACTACAAAGGTTTAACTTATGTACAAAAATCAAATAATCCATGGGCGTAACATCTAATCCAACAACTATGAAAGAGCTGTGTGAATACTCTGCAAATCAGAGAAAGTTACGAGGTAACGAGCACAGACGTAAGCATTCACATCACACTATGCACTCAGGTTTAACTGATAGCGAGTGGAATAGAGTTAAAACAGGTCAAAAATCTAGTTTCTCTAAATCAAGAAAGTTTACACACAACAAAATGTGGCAAGAAACACATAAAAAATTCGACACTAAACAACTAATATTAATAAGAAAAACATTATGAGAGATCTATATCAAGAGCATATGAATTGGAAACAAAGACGTGCAGAACTAGTAGACTTGTTCGCTAAACGTATGTTTGTTGAGTACAACATCATAGAAATGACTACTGACAGACAAAAGAAAAATGGTACAAGACAATTTGTTTTGCCAAACGGTGATCAAATAGCATCGTACACTTCAGGTTACGTTAGAAGATGTAACTCAAGCGATAGAATATATCAACTAAACAAAGTATACAAGCAACATCAAAGATACACTGTAATAAATGGCGGTGAGCTAAAAACTATGAAGTATACCGCTTACGCTAGACAGTTAATAAACGATCCACTTGCAAGACTTATGTATATAGTAGACTTTTGTAAGAGAAATTACAACATGAGAAACTTAACAATGTATTAATATGAGAGAGATATTAAAAGAAAAGCAAGACGTAAGAGTAAATGGTTGGGATTTTGAGTACGTAGAAAATGACTACGATGATATATTCTATCAATGTAGAGGTGAAGTTATGTATGATGATGACCATGACGAGATGCCTGAACCAGATTTATGGGATGCAGCGATAAAGCTAGAAGATCAGTTAACTGAAGCTGGAATTAAATGTGAGGCAGGTCACAGTGAAAAAGGTTGGGTTGAAGTAACAATATTTAATAAGATATAATATGAGTAGAATGAAAGAAATAGACGAGATAGCACAAGGTATTGCTGACGTCACTAAAGAAATAATGTATGATAGTATTGATTGGCAAATAGCAGATCAACCTGTTGAAGGTGATGAATACAACGACCTACATAGTTATGTAATGAGTAAAGCTATTGAGTACATGTATATTAGTACAAATAAAAAATAATTACAAACTTAATACGAACAAGTTTGGATAATATAAATGTAACAAATAAAATAAATAAATATGTATTGTAAATGCGGCACAGTAGTGCATCCTATCAGAATAAATTATGGCTATAAAACATGTGTACCATGTAGTACAGTAGAAGATTACAGCTACGTACCTATTATCGAGCATAAAACTGGTAATACAATACAAATTGTTAGCCAAGAAGTTAGCGCATCTGTGCACAGAGCTTGGCGACGCAAGTAGCTAGACGAGTAGCTTAATTAGATGAGTTTGAAGTTGATCATGAAAAATAGGTTATATGATGGATTCTCATACATAAGTGAATAGCTAGCGGCAACTAGGTCAGGCAAAACATTGTACAAGTAAACGTTTTTACGAGCTTGTAGTGTATATGGGCTAACGACGGTTATAAGGTTCGAATCCTTACTAGTTACAAATTGCGCGGTGGAGAAGTTGGTTATCTCGCGAGTCTCATAAACTCGAGGTCGAAGGTTCGAGTCCTTCCTGCGCACCTAATATTTACATACATAATACGTATGAGTGTGGATAATAATAATAATTAATAATTAAATTTTTACAAATGACAAAACTAACAACCGTCTACGACAACTTATTGCCCGACGTTAAAACAAGTTTACAAGCTAGTGCTAGAAAATACAGCTCAGCTAAAAGATTAAAGTACACGTTAATGTCAAAGTTAATGTGGTCAGAATTAACCATCGATGAAGTTAGAGATCTATTGACATATGGTGATCTAGACTCTTGGAAACTAGATAACTTAAGTTTCATGTATGGTAATAAAATCGTAAAGTAATGAGCGATTCAGTAACAAAATATTACGAAATGGTTGAGTCAGGTGAGATAGATCCAAGACAAATGCCTATTAAACAAGATGATAAAATATATATTGTAGCTTTGGAAAACAAGTTAAATGATATAGCTTGGCATTTACAAGAATACTACGGTAACATGACAGATAAGGATTATCTTATAAATAAAATAGATAAAATAATAAATAAAGAAATATGAAAAAAATATTAACAGAAGACTTAATCGACGAAAGACTAGAAGCTATAGGTATTGACTATGATATTGACCATGACGAAGCTCTTAAAGTTGTTAAAAACCATTATGAGTTTGATATAACAGACACTTGGAATAAAACTCCTGACTATAGTATATACGCTGAAACTACAGCTGATGGCTATGAAGTGTGGGTTACAACTAGCGGTGATGGTAGAAACGTCTGTATAAATGAAGATGTACACTACTATGATCATGACTTAGCTGACAGGTTAGTCGAGGCTGCTAGTGATTATAACGAGCTAATATACGTAGATGATATTGATAGTGATTACGTTCAAGACGCTGTTATGCAACTCTATGAATCTTACACAAGTGAGATGAAAAAGCAGGTTGAAAACGAGTTGATAGAAGAAGGTTATGAATACGAAAAAATAAAACAATGAGTACAAGAAGTTTAACAATGGTTGTCGACAGGTCTATATCTAGTAAGTATGTAGACGGTTTTGCTATACATCCACACGAGATCAGTGACAAAAGCTATGTAAATATGTATTTACATCACGACGGTTACCCTGAATATCAAGGTGTACAACTAGCGAAATGGGTCAAACATATGCAAGACATTAAAGGTTTTACTAATTTTGGTGATGCTTCAAGAATTTCATCTCATTTAGTTCATGACTTTCATTACAATAGTCAATACCTTTACCCTAGTGTAGAAAACATAGATCATCATTACACTTATATATTATGGACAGGTAAACCTGATGTTTGGGTTAGTTGCTATAATAATTATGAGTCTAGAAATATGTTTGTTTTACCTGTAGATAAATTAATAGATAAATACTCTACTAGTGAATTCGAATACACTGATTGGAGTAAAAACCCTAACAATCAAGGATAATTTACAAACTTAATACGAACAACAATGGATAATATGTCTGATAACGATATTGAAAAATTAGCAAGACGAGTTGCTGAGTTAGTTGTAGAGGCTTTAGCTGAAGGGCATAGTTCTGAATCAATTCCCGAAGAGTGGGTATTTACACTCGACGATGATGAAGAGCAAACCCTTCTTGCTGAGCTAGCTCAATTAATGACTGCACTTGATTATAATTTACAGAAAGAAGATTATAAAAAGTGTGAACAAATAAAAATAGATATAATAAAAGTAGAAAATAAACTAAATAAATTTAAATAATATGATAAAACCAATGCTCGCATACAAAGTAGATAAAAAACCTATCGACTGGTCCGAGAAAGTATTTATGCAATCAAAACTAGATGGCGTTCGCTGTATTATTCAGTTAAACGACAAAGGTGAAGTGTACGCTTACTCTCGAACAGGTAAACCGTGGCTCAATATAGCTCACATACTCGAAAACCTTAAACCATCTTTCGATTTAAACCCTGATATGATACTAGACGGTGAACTGTACAATCATGATCTAAGGGACAATTTTAATAAGATTATATCATTAGTCAGAAAAACTAAACCAACTGATCTAGACAGATCTGAGGCTGCTAAATTAGTACAATTTCATTGTTACGACTATGCAAATACTCAAGACAGTTATAGTATACGTATGGATAATCTAGTTTGTAGTGATTTTTATTCTTATTGTGTAAAGCATGTGCATACAACTCGTGTTCACGACGAAGATCATGCTAAAGTGTTACACCAAATAAACCTAAATGCTGGTTACGAAGGTTCTATACTAAGACTTGACGAACCTTATCAGCGTAAACGTTCTTACAACTTACAAAAGTTTAAAGACTTTCATGACACGGAAGCTACTATAGTAGGCTATGTTCCTGGTAAAGGTAAACGTACAGGCACACTAGGTAAATTCTTAATGATTGATGATGATGGTGTAGAGTTTGGTTGTCCTCCAGGTAAAGGTTACAACTACAAAATGCTAGCTGATATACTAGATAACGTTGGCGACTACATAGGTAAGCGAGCTACGTTTACATATTTCGAGCGTACACCAGCTGGTAGTTACAGACATCCATTTTACAAAGCAATACGTAATTATGAGTAAGTTAATATACCAATTATATAACGATAACATGATAAGCGAAGAAGTAGTACACTTATTATTAGATGCTCATTACAATAGAACAAGTAAACGAAGATACTAATGAATATATTTTATTTAGATAAAGATCCAGCCAAAGCAGCGAGCTACTTCTATGACAAACATAAAGTAAAAATGATATTGGAGTCAGCTCAAATGCTTTGCACAGCTCATCATCATTATGGTAACGGAGATAATGTACCTTATAAAAAAGCACATTATAATCATCCGTCTACCATATGGTGTAGGCAAAATGCTAGTCAATACATGTGGCTTTATGATCACATGATTGCTTTAGGCGAAGAATATACAAAAAGATATAAAAAAACCCACTTAACAATTATTAAATGCAAAGAAGTTTTAAAACAATTACCACCCACAATACCGGACAGTACTTTTACAGAACCTCCTCAATGTATGCCAGACCATCACAAAGTTCCAGACTGTAGCGTAACAGCTTATTGGAATTATTATGAACAAGATAAACATACAGTAGCTAATAATAACGAAGAATTTAAATTTAGACCAGATGAAATCATTTATGCTATACATAACCGTGGTAGCGACTATATACCATGCTGATCCTGCTCAGACTAACGCAGACTACTTAACTACGGCTTCATTAAAAACAATTAACGAAGCTAATCCTCAAGGTCATCGCTGGATCGCGGTGTCCAGAGATCTAGAACAATACGGCTTCGTATTTGGTACTAGAGTTTGCGTTGAAGGAGCAGGACAGTTAGATGGTGAATGGACCGTTGAAGACCGCATGAACAAAAGATGGAAAAAAAGAATAGACTTCCTTGTGAACAAAGATGTAAAGGGAGGTAAATGGAATAACGTTAAAATAACAATTATAGATGAGTAGAAAACAAGCAAAACATTTATTTGATGCCAATTTATTCGGCATTAAAGAGAAAATTAAAAATTTTCAAAAACCAAGAAAAATAACTAAAAAGAAAGGGTCTGTGACAACAGCCCCTAGAGTATAATAAGTAAGCAGCTAATGTCACAAGAGAGAAACATAAAATGGCTTAACGATAGACGTATAAGGTATAGGCAAAACCCTACTACTGATAAACCTAGCGTTGATACTAGTAAATACCAGTTCTACGAGCAAGGTACATACCAATGTTATCACTTGTTTAACAGTAGAGCTAAAATTACTACCTACAAGTCTTTAAAATGGCATTTTTTAGTTCTATATTATTTAAATCAAGAGCATGGTTTATTACCATCTTATGTGTATGAATTTATAGCTGATAAGGAAAATGGTTTCGTTACCTTCTTTATCAGTGATAAAAAACTACAAGAAATGATAGACGATGTTTTTAATAACGGTGGTGAACCTCCTAAGAATAAAATGCGAAAAGTCATTTTTAAAGACTATAGTGGTTTAACCGCTAGAGATAAGATGAGTATAGTTGGTAAATTAATAGGTAGATCAAGTAAAGTAGATGAAGAAGCTATATATCAAGCTATGTTAGATTTAACATACTATGGTAAGAAAATAACATGGGATATGGTAGCTAGTCTACTTAATTGCTCTACAAGAACAGTTCAACGTAACTTAACAAAACAGTTAAGAGACGAAAAAGAAATATTAAACATGGAAAATGAAAAAGTATAACATACAGAACTATATAAGATACAAAGAAGATCTTAAGCAAGCTTTGATAAGACTAGAGAATAAAGACTGGGCAGACTGTACTAGAGAAGAGCTTATAACTAAGTTTATGCCTTTAGTAGAAAGTCTAGCTAGAAAGTTTTCAACCAGTCAACAAGCTTCAGGTGTACAGAGTATTATGGATTTAATACAATCAGGAGCAGCAGGACTAACTAAAGCTGTTGATAGATTAGATTGGCCAACACTAGAAAAATCTGAAGACTACGAGAAGACATTGAAATCATTTTTTAGTAAAAGAATTAAAGGAGCAATAAGAAGATCTATAGATATAAACAGAGGTGATATACGTATACCAGAGCACAAGCTTAACGAGATGCGTAAGAACTTCGGTAAAGATGAAAAAATGGTTGCTATGTTTTTTAATTCTATATTTTTAAGTATAGATGAGAAGCCTAACAATGATGATAACTCAGTATATGATATTCCTGACAAGTCAGAACCATATAACCAGCAGATATTAAATATATACCTAACTGGTTTATTAAAGAAACATTTAAACGATTTGGAATATAATATACTAAGACTGAGCTACGGTTTAGACTGTGAAAAACACGCTGCAAAAGATATAGCCTCTATGTTAAACATAAAAGGTAGTAGCTCTTACGTAAGGGTTTCGCAGTTAAAAAAGCAAGCTGTTGAGAAATTAATAGAGTCTGTAGACCACTCGCAAGTGCTTGACTATCTGTAGTTTAAGTGATTAAATAATAATAAATATGTGTAATTATAATAATAAGACAAAACCATATACCAATGACTATAAATGAAAAACTGGCGACGATCCAGACAAAATTTAAATCGAAAAAAAGTAGATTTAATTCCTTTGGCAAATACAACTTCAGATCAGCCGAAGACATCCTAGAAGCAACAAAACCCTTTCTATTAGAGTTAGGAGTAACAGTAACAATCAATGAGCAAATCATTAGCGTTGACCCTATACCTATGATGCAGTCTACCGCATCTGTAAGTGATGGCGACAATGCTATACACGCGACTGCTATCGTTGGTGTAGACTTGAACCAAAAAGGTATGAATGTACCTCAGCAGTTCGGTAGTGCATCTTCTTATGCAAAAAAATATGCGTTAGGTAATTTGTTTTTAATTGATGATACAGCTGACAGTGATGCCACTAATGATCATGGTAAAAAGAAGTTTGAGCCAAAAAAACCTACATTAACATCAACTAAAGATCCAGCATTTGCTAAAGCAAAGGATTATGTGAAAGCGGGTGGTAAGGTAGCAGCAATAAAAGCTAAGTATGCTCTATCTAAAGAAGTAGAGCAAGAATTAACAACACTGTAACATGAACAAAAAAGAGGTATTAAAAGCGTTAGAAGACGACAGTAATTACTATGGAGACTTTGGTAAGAAGTATCTAAGTAACTCTGATATATCTACGCTATTAACCAACCCTTTAGCTTTAGGCAAAGGTCTAGCACCAAGACCTGCGTTTTTAGTTGGTGGATATTTCCACACGGCTATTCTAGAACCTGAAAAACTTAAAAACTTCAAGATCGTAGAAGCTACAACTAGAAACACCAAAGCATATAAGGAGATTTCAGACGGTGAGATATGTTTGTTACAACACGAGGTTGATCAAATAGAGTTAATGACAGAAAAGATGCTAAGCAACGAAGTATGTAGAGACTTGATAAGATTAGGTAATGTAGAGTACGAACGACCTGGAATTACAGAGCTTGAAGGTCATATGTGGAAAGGTAAAGCTGATATTGTAAACCATGATGAAAAGCTGATTATTGATTTGAAGACAACAGCAGACATCACAAAGTTTAAGTATTCAGCTTCTAAGTACAATTACGACAGTCAAGCTTATATTTACAGTAAACTATTTGGTTACGAGATGCTATTCATTGTAATAGATAAGAACACGCATCAAATAGGTATCTTTGATTGCTCGCCTCAGTTCTACGAACGAGGTAAAGATAAAGTAGAAAGAGCAGTACAGGCTTATGAGTTGTTTTATAAGTCTGAGGGCTTTGACCCTAAACAATATTTTTTAACTAAAACCCTTTAATTATGGCAAGAACCAGAAAAAACCAAACAAAAATGTGTACAGTATCAGGAGTAACTACTAGTGTAGATAATTTCTATGTAAATCAAAATCACACTAAAGCTGTAGATAACCTAAGAAGAAACTCAGGAGCTACAAAAGCACAAATAACAAGAATGTTTAACCAAGTAAATACATATTAATATGGCAAGTATAATTAAAGCTAGTATTAACCTTAATGAAATACCTAAAGATAAGATCTACGTAGGTAAAAAAGGTAAATACTTACCAATTACAATAACCTTGAATGACGAACTAGATCAGTTTGGTAACCAAGGACCTGTAGTTGTAGAACAGTCTAAGGAAGAGAGGGAAGCTAAAGTAGCTAAAACTTACCTTGGAAACGTTAAGGTGGTATGGACTAACGGCGACAATGTTGCTGTAGCTCCTAGAGAGGATCAACCACAACAAGCTCAAGCGGTACAAGCTGCCGCTCCAGCAGATGATCTACCGTTTTAGTGGAATGCGAGATGTGTGGGCAAGGTATGACACAAGATGAATATGATTTTTGTGATATATGCCCAGATTGCAGGGACGAAGAACAGTGGTAATAATTAAATTAAATTAAATGCAGACAACAGAGATCAATGGATTTTTGATTGATGAATTCAATCAACATAAGCTTGAAGAGGGAAAAAAGCAGGGTATATGCCCTATTTGTTCTCACGATAGAAAACCCAAGAATCAAAAGGCAAAGTGTGCGTCTTATGATTGGGAACGGGGTCTTGGTACTTGTCACAACTGTAACACATCATTTCAATTACACACTTATCAGCGTAAGGGAGCTAGTGAGAAGGTATACGTGAGACCAGTTGGTCCACCTAGCTCTACTGAACACCCTGAATTTCTAAGTGACAAAGTAATTGAGTGGTTTAAAACAAGAGGTATAAAAGCTCAGACTCTTATTGACTTAGAGGTCAGTGAGGGCTCTGAGTGGATGCCACAGACCGGTAAAACCGAGAACACAATAAAGTTCAATTATTTCATGGGCGATCAACTTATTAACATTAAGTATCGCGATGGTAGAAAGAACTTTAAATTATATAAGGGTGCTGAAAAAGTATTCTATAATATAAATAGTATAGTAGGTTATGACACTTGTGTTATAACAGAAGGTGAAATGGATGTATTAGCTTTTCACGAAGCTGGTATACCAAACGCTATATCAGTTCCTAACGGAGCTACATTAAATAGCAATAACCTTGATTACTTAGATAATTGTATAGATTATTTTGAAGACAAAGAAAAAATCATATTAGCAGTTGACTCCGATGAAGCAGGTCAAGCATTACAATCAGAATTAGTCCGTAGACTTGGAGCTGAAGTTTGTTACCTAGTGTCGTTTGATGATTGTAAAGATGCTAATGAATATCTAGTAAAACATGGTAAAGAAAAACTACAAGAACGAGTACAATCAGCTAGACCTGTACCACTTGAGAACGTCACAACATTTAAAGACATTGAAGATGAAGTTACCGACTTTGTTCGTAATGGTTTTAAAAAAGGTTTTCAGGTTGGTTTGGAAAACTTTGATGAAATTTTTTCAACTTATACCGGACAGTTTATTACTGTTACTGGTATACCTAGTAGTGGTAAGTCTGATTTCGTGGATCAGATGGTTGTAGGTTACAATCGTAACTATGGCTGGAAGACAGCGTTTGCGTCGCCAGAGAATCAACCAACATACTTACATGCACATAAGTTAATGCGTAAGACATGGGAAGGTATGCCAACAGCAGCAGATATACACGGTGACAAATGGAATCAAATAGCTGATCATTGTAATACTAATTATTTCCACATAGACATGGAGCGTTATACATTAGAGTCTGTTCTAAAGAAGGGAGCTGAACTAGTTAAACGTAAAGGTATTAAATGTTTAGTTATTGATCCATTTAATAAAGTTAGAGATGTAGACTGTAAGACTGAAGATGTTAACAGGTATACTATGGAGTACTTAACTAAGATAGAAATCTTCGCTAAGAAGTTCGATGTACTTGTTTTCATAGTGGCTCACCCTACTAAGATGTATAAAGACAAAGATGGTAAGATTGAAGAACCTACTATGTATAACATTAAAGGCGGTGGTGAATGGTATGATGCAAGTTATCATGGTATATTGGTACACAGAGATTATGAGGCTAAAACTGTTAAGGCTAAAATATTAAAAGTTAAGTTTCAAAATCTTGGCGAAAACGGTGCTGAAGCTCATTTTAAATGGGAGCCAAAGTCAGGCTGCTTTATGCCTCATGAGCCTATAGCTAACAACGACCCTATGCCATGGGAGTAAAGAAGAAATCAAACGGCTATCAGTATAGTCCTGATGAATTCAAAGCGTACCACTGGTGTGTAAACAACGGTATCTATATATCACCGTTTTGTAAAGAAAACTTTACATCATGGTATATAGATATAGAGATAAACAAGAAGATAAATAGATCACCTGGGACATTCGATCCTAGAGAGTTGTGGGTGACAATATTTAAATACTATAAATATTATTATGATAAATACAACATTTAAAAATGCTAATGAAGCATACGAGTTTTTACTAGATCAAGCCATACAACATGGTCAAGATTTTGACGATACTAAAACTTTATTTAACTGTGGCTTTTATATAGAGAATCCAAGTGATAAGTTTATCACGAACAAAGAGCGTAACTGGAGTCAGAAATATGCAGCAGCTGAATGGGCTTGGTATTTGTCAGGTGATCCTAATATAATAAAGTTAGGACAGCTATATGGTAAGATACCTCCTATATGGGAAAAGATGGCAGATAGTAATGGCAACGTTAATAGTAATTACGGTTACCAATGGCAACGTAATAATCAAATTGATTATGTAGTAGCTAAATTAAGAGACAACCCTAAAACTAGACACGCTGCGATAAGTATATACGACTGCAAAGAGTTTGATAAGTATGCTAAAGATACGCCATGTACTTATGCTATACAATTTACCATCATAGACGGTAAGCTTTGTATGTCTGTCTACATGCGTTCTAATGACATCTGGTACGGTTTCTGTAATGATCAATATCAATTTGCATCCTTACAGGAGATGATTGCAGATAAGCTGTCTATTGAGACCGGTTGGTATTACCATCATGCACACAATATGCATTTGTATAACAATAAATTATAAGATATGTATTATTTATACCACATACCAGGTAAAAAGATTGGCGTAACACGTAATCTTAATACTAGAGTTACCCTTATGCAAGGCTATAAGGAGAATGAGTACGAAGTTTTATTTACTAGTGATGATATAGATTTTATATCAGACAAGGAAATAGAACTTCAAAAGTCTTACGGCTATAAAGTCGATACAAAACTATATAAAAACTTATTTAATAAAATGAAAATAAAC
>Ga0206682_10001687_pt1 | contig 21438 bp, 29 predicted proteins | sample M240m12015metaG_FD_155444 | JGI IMG/M metagenome (GOLD analysis project Ga0206682, IMG submission 155444) | Ammonia-oxidizing marine archaeal communities from Monterey Bay, California, United States - M2 40m 12015 | ecosystem: Environmental > Aquatic > Marine > Intertidal zone | place: USA...
AGTCTCCTTAGGGGTGTTCATTTGTTTAAATTTTGTATAGTTTTGTGATTACTTAGGTTATCATTGACTATTGTTTCTATTTCTATTGTTGTTGGGCTTAGCATTGTTGTTGGGCTTAGCATTGTTCGCGGGTCTCCCATTCATCTGCCGCTGTGGCGTCTGCGGTGAACGCATTCGTTCAATAGCTCTCCTGTTTCGGTTATTAGTTCCACGGGTAATATACTGTTGTCGCGGACGCGCTGTGTTTAGTCGGTTTTCTTGGAGTTGTCGTTTCAGTCTATTTAATTTTTTATTAATAGCAGATTTCATATCAGTAAATTCTTTACGGGAATTGTTAGGAAGCCCTTTCTGAAGTGCGTTTGAAAACTGTTGAACGCTAATTTTGTTTGTAGTGACTTTACATGAGTTACTTTTACTTGAATTACCGAAACATTTCATCTTAGGTTTAAATGATACATTTTTAAGGTTAGTATAAGTAATAAATCCTGTAATACTATCCTCAATCATAACTTTAACGGGTATACCCAGTTTAGCATTTACATACAACCCTACGGCTATACCAATTCTATCACCACTGGCTACAAATGTATCATATCTACCTGCATAAATATATTGAGCAAGATCACCAACAGTTTTTATAAACGCGGGTATTTGTGGAATAGTTCCTCTACCACCCGCACCCTGTATAAAACTCGCATTAGTTTTGGAAATTCTATTTTTTCTATTCATCACTGTACCACTAGAATTTCTAGGAAAAAGTAGAGATCCATATTGGGTATACGAACTTTTAACCTTTCCTTTACCAGGGGCGCCGAGAACTGTGTATTCACCTTGCATGGAATTGACCTCTTCTAAAAACATCCTTGAAAAATCATCGAATGATGTGTTTCTAGTCAATATCTCATCATGAAACATGTCAAAATAAAACATACGTAAAACATCCGACGTAAGAAGTACCGCGGAATCCGGGTTAAGTGCACTCTTTGGATTTGGTATTCCTAAAATACGATTTGCGTTGGAAGTTTCTATAAATTTTACTCCATCATAATCCTGTATAAACTTCATAAAACTCTTTATTTTTGTATCTAACTGATTAACTGGACCGAGATTTAAAGGCTTCGCGCTATTTCTTCCGGACACAGTGGCCTGTCCTTTACTATTCCGACCCAAAAATTTAAGTTGTATCTGTTTTATCATACGTTCAAAAATACCGATGGTTGTTAACTTATCTTTTGGGTGTTTAGAACTAGTTGATACACTTGTATAAGATTCAAATCCGTTAGCATTATCAGCTGCTTCTATCCACTGATGAATATAAATTGTTTTATCGGATCCTTTTCTTGGATCTCTCATAGAAAGTGTAAAAGGTCTAAAGTCAAATACCGTTTTACTAATACAAGTACTTATGTTCCTGGATTCAAGTGATTTTCCATAGTTGTATTTGAACTTAAAAAGGAATAAACGCGTCTCAATATAATTTGTTAGACTCCAATTTTTAGACATTGTAATTCCCGGATCACACATTCTGGGTGTGTTATATAAAATGGGAAAATTGGATTGTTCGATTGTGTGTGCTAAACCAACTTTATTGTCTTGATCAATAGATGTTAACCAATTATATTGTGTTTGTGGTGTAACATCGGGATAAAGAGATTTACATTGATCCAACATAGATACACACCTTGATCGTAATGCCTTCATAACATCAACTAAAATTCTACTTTCAAAACCACTTGTAGGTCTACTAGCGTTTAACGCTCCATCTTCTCCAAATTCCCGTAAATCTGGATAATCTTTAAAAGTTCCATCTGGTCCCGCACATGATCTTACATTATTAACTATACGCTGTGTTGCTTGTTTTGATCTCACAGTTTTAGGTTGGGATTTACTTACCCTTTTACGAGGTGTTGTTGACAACCCACTAGTATTTGTATACCGTTTTGGTTGTTGCCTTTCACGATTTGAACGAGCTGGCATATCTACTATGACCTGAGAATTTTTTGTCAGGTCATAGTAGATGCCTCCCAGTCAACCACAAAACATCATACATGGTTGGAATAGCAATAGCGAGAATGAGAAAAACAACATAAATAATAAGACCAGGTTACGTAACGAATTAACAAATCTGTATGGTGGTAACAATGGATTCCTTAATAGTAGGGAGATAAACGGCTTTGTTGGAAAGTTAAATCGTAATAGTACTAATACCTTGAATATTAAGAAGCAAGCATACAAAAAAGCATACACTAAATACATGAACTATATGACATCCAATTTTGCGCAAGATATGATTAGAGAACTTAAAAAGAAAATGAAATCTTCTCCTACATGTCCAACTGGAGTAGAGGGGGGTGGACCTAGTTTTATTGGTACGGCCAAGGCTGTTTTTGGTGGTGTGAAAGCGGCGTGGCAGAAGAAGGTTGACGAGAGTAATCAAAATAGGAGACAGAATGGTCGTCCTAGTCGTAGCACAGCTGGACAGGCACCAGCAAGAATTGCAAATGGTAATAGGGCCGGTGCTCCGCAAGCAAGGTCGCGTTAATCAAAACTGACCGAACAGTCAAACGAATTACAACGACCCTGTCCAAGCATGTCATACACGACTTCCCCATCGACAATCTCCTCCTCGATGAGTAAATCCTTGAGTTCTTCCAACTTGTCCTTATTATCCTCCAACATCTTGAGCGCATACCTGTAACACTGCGACACGATGTTTTCAATCTCGTTATCCACCTTAAGAGCGGCTGATGGAGATAGGTTACGGTAATCATACTTATTCTTACCAAAGCCATAGGTCGTTACCATTTCACGCGCAATCTGGTAGACCCTAGCATAATCGGAACTCGCACCAGTTGTGACGCGATTGGCTCCATAGATAACCTCCTCAGCTGCACGGCCACCTAGGGCAACGAGGATTTGAGCGAGTAGATACTCTTTCGTGTAGAATGGACTGTCCGCGTTATCCTCAGAGGGTTGGAAGAAGGTCACACCACCCGCAGCACCTCGGGGCATGATAGAAACCTTACGAACTGTGTCATAATCTGGTACGAGAACACCGATAATGGCATGTCCAGCCTCATGGTACGCCACAAGCTCCTTCTTACGAAAAGAGTATTTCACGTCACCCTTAGCCCCAACGACAATGCGCTGATAGACATTCTCAGTAATGTCGTTTGTGATGGTACCGTCACCATCCTTCACAGCCCTAATAGCACACTCGTTGAGAAAGTTTGCGAGGTCAGCACCAGAGAATCCAGTCGTCTGTTTAGCGATGGTCTTAAGACGTACATCAGGCGCAAACTTCTTACCACGAGCGTGGACACCGAGGATCTTGAGGCGACCCTTAACACTTGGAAGGGACACCTGAATCTTACGATCGAAACGACCGGGGCGAAGCAGTGCATCATCTAGGATATCAATCCTATTTGTCGCAGCAATCACTACGATACCAGTCTCGTTGTCAAAACCATCCATCTCAGTGAGAAGCTGGTTAATCGTCTGCTCACGCTCATCATTACCGGGTGTAGTAGTTCCACCGCGCTTCTTTCCCACCGCATCAATCTCATCAATGAAGATGATACACGGTTGATTTTCGCGCGCTTGCTCAAAGAGTTCCCGGACGCGCTTAGCGCCAACACCGACGAACATCTCAATGAAACTCGCGGCAGAGCACTGGAGGAAAGGTACACTCGATTCACCCGCGATAGCACGAGCTAGAAGAGTCTTACCAGTACCTGGGGCACCAGCGAGGAGGGCGCCACGTGGGATTCGGGCACCACTTCCATAGTACTTTTCAGGGTTTTTGAGAAAGTCAACAATTTCCTCGAGCTCATCCTTAGCTGTGTCTATACCCTCAACATCCTTGAAACGTGTGGTTACTTCCTGTTCCATGTTAAATTCAGCGGACTTCATGAAAGGATTTGGCATTCCCATACCACCCTCACCTCTAGGGGCGAATAGGGTACGACCAAGGGTAAATATGTAAGCGATGAAGAAGAACATGACGACATTCTCGATCAGAGATACAGGTTGGGTATTATCTATGAGAACTTCAGTCTCACTTTCCATTAGGGTCTGCCACAACTGTTCGTTCGGTGCAATTGACACATCACCATAGTCCCCATTCTCTTCCTGGAACACAGCGATGTTCTTATTGGGTCGTATGATCACGGAAGGGAGTTCACGGTTTTTGAGACCTTGGATAAATTGTGTATATGTTCTTGGATGGTATTCCACCTTTCGTTCTTTGGTATCAACTTTGACAGTGGGCGCGGTAAAGCCTTTTCCAATACTGAACATACTTTATAATAAAGTGGTGATTGTTTTAACCCACTTTTTCGGCATACGTGGCATCTCATCTTTCGTCTATTGTGTTCACACATCTCAAAATACCCACATGTTTCACACATCTCTCTCAAGTCTCCATGTATACACAAAGGGCCACTATTACATACGGTACAACGAATCAAGTTTATACCATGTGGACATGCCATTATTATAACAGTATTTAAAGTTTTATACTGTATTAAAAGAAGTATGGAAATTAACGTTGCTCGCGTAGACAACGGGATTTACGATGTACATGTGATTTCAGACGACGAATACATAGGACCTGCTATTGCGAGAGGACATGAATGGGATCGGTGGATGCGACGCGATGTACGCATGCTGCATAAACCTGGTACAGAGATCATTGACATCGGGGCAAATATTGGTTACAACACTTTACTTTTTTCAGATTATGGCCCCGTGCTATCATTTGAACCAGTGTATCATGATATAGTCAGTCTAAATGTCAAGAATAACTCTTTGAGATACCCAGTTCAGGTTATTCCGTGTGCCCTCTCAGACGAAAAAACTGTTACGAAGATTCATGTACCATCTCATGGGTGTGAATCTAATGTACTGATCAATTACGGTGGAACAAGTTTTCATCATACAGATGAAATGCGAGGTGAAGGTGTAGATGTCAGCTGTGAAAGACTAGATGACATCTATACAGGTGTTCCTTCATTTATTAAAATTGATGTAGAAGGACATGAGTTACAGGTTTTGAAGGGTGCGAGCGAAACTCTTAAGAAACATAAACCTACAATTCTTATTGAAATACACGATTTCTCTGAAGACTCAGAGATACACCAGTATCTAAAATCATTGGGGTACGGTGACCCTGAAAAAAGACCTGAAGCTATATTCATTTACAAAACATTCGCTTAGAATATCCGATAACCGCACATGTGATTCTTTTACCCGCATGTCCAGTCGTCAAACTATCATTGTGACCACCTAGACCCAAATCATCTGGATCTTCATGGATTACTAGGGATCTACCGATGATATTGGCTTTGTAACCCTTCAATTTAATGAGATTGTCGTACATCCTAAATTTAGCAACACCCTTTGAATCAAATCTGATATTTCCTATATCACCAACATGTCTCTCAGATGATTTTGGACCTCCATGTTTCTTGTTGTAAGGATTAAAGTGTGAACAGGCACCCATACAGTTGTGTGTAAGATCACCTGCTTCATGTACATGAATGCCATGAGTACTATTTTTGTACTTGGAAGACTTTAGATTCACCTTGATGAGAACTCTACTTCCCTTCTCTTCAAATTCAACTACACCTTTGATGTGTGGATGATCAAAAAATGACGTTGCTATAATCATTTACTATCAATTGGGATTTTATATCGAGCAAAATGCATCTTGTCAACCATATAATACATTTGATACGCTTCCACAATACTAGGACTCCTGAACTGCTCTGGCATACATTCAGGGATACCTTCCTTAGAGTAATACGCCGTCTCACTTTTGCGTTCTTCAAAGTGGGTTGGGTGATTTTGGTACAACCAAAGTAAATGCTTCGCACATGTATGTATTTTACCGTATCTATGTGTATACTCTAGGGTTAGAGCTATACCTATTTTACATGCATACCTGTAATTTTCCAAACTTGAGGCAATCCACATAGTCATGGGATGCTTCTTGTGGGCTGGTTTATAGCCCCTACGCGAACCATCCTTGATAAAAGGGGCTAGAGCGTGTACGAATTCTTCCTCATTGGAGAAATACCAAGCTGTATACAGCATTTGACATATTTCCAATTGGATTTTGACAACGTGTTGATCACATGACATGTGAGCAATCTCTTTAGGTATGAGGGATAGGAAAAATATATTCATGACTCATGATTCATTTTTATTACAAACATTGTTAACTTAGGCATCTAATCAGCATCATCCACGTATTCTTCTTCTGGATCGGGTTCTTCATCTTCATCTGGTTCCACATCCAAAGTTTCCTCTTCCTCGGGATCATCTGATTGTGGGACAATATCATCGTCTTCATCAGCTTCCTTGATCTCAAAGGTCTCTTCTTCCACCTCCTTTGGTTTCTTCTTTTCCTTTTTAGGTTTCTTAGTGGGTTCTTTATCAAATATTTTTGCAAATACTTTGTCAATGTGAATACAAAGTCGTTGGTGTTTTTCTTGATTTTTTTTGAGTTTTTCGAGATATTCTTTACTAAATCCATGAGCTTTGTACGCCTGTAAAACTGATTTGAATGGTGGTCTTTTAGCATCCTTATAATATTTATTATGTAGATCCCAAATTGCGCAATTGAGTTTAATGCGTACAACACCATTTTTCAAAACACGGAGTTTTAAGTAAACCCTATCAGGTACATCAAGCTCCGGTTCTTCTTTTTTGGGTGGTTTTACAATTGGTACAGATATGGGTAAACCGGGGTCTACATAAGGAACACCCATCTCCTTGTAGTTTCTTTCCAACATCTTCAAGTACGCATCTTGGTGATAGACGGGTCTTTTTGGAATTGGGACATATTCTGTTGACGTTTTTTTCATGATTTGACCCAAAAAGCTATTTTCGTCCAACTTCCCCACCCTATCGGGTAGGGTGGACTTAACACGCTTCGATGGGCGCTTGTAAAAACTCATTGTTTTCTACAGTTGTATCCTCTGACTTAGGTTTCAGAAAATAATCCAATTCACAACGAATGACATGCTCGGATTGTTTATTCATATGTGTGTGGTAAGGACCCCAAATTTCTATAACCTCGCGCTCCTTATCATACCACAAATAGTCAAGTTCCAATTTCTTTGTCAACCAATAGAACTTCTTACCAGTTTTACCAATGAACGAAAAGACTTTGTCTTGATCATACTCAGATACGTCCATTTGGGAATAGTGTGCATTTGGTGGGTGGTAAGGCGCCATCGTTTCTCTTAGATACTGCTTGCTCCTTTTGTTTAAGTACGTTTCTTATGTGTTTTTGGGAGAAGGGTTGTTTTTTGTTTTTCTTGTCATTTTTAGTTACACGTTTTTTCGGTTCTTTAAACTCCATGGTTGATAAATATTATACACATTTTATTTAACTTAGGTCTTCGTCGTCATCTTCGTCAATCAAACTCACATCGCTTTCACTATCACATTCACTTTCACTTTCAGAACACGTGTAGTCTTCATCTTCACTATCATCTACGAGTTCATACCCGTTAGGATTCTTTGCGTAAAGGTGCGTTTTTTCAAGATCATCGGTGTCGTAAAACCCGGAAACCGCCTCTTTATTAATAACTTCATTTATGTTCATGAAATCATATAGATGATACTTATTCCTTTCTAAAAAGTTTACAGTGTATGTCATATCAGTTTCGAGAACAGTACGAGCTATCTGCGTAGTACCATCGTCACACCTGACGTCTATGATCATGTGATTAATTTGAAATTTAAATCTTTAATAACATTAATGGATACTCTTAAAGAAAGGGGTGTACAGTACATATCTGGTCGTATCATCAGAGAAAATGATGCGGTTATGTTCGATATAGATGACACCCTAATCTATACAGATGGTACACCAATCACTCAAATGATTGAACTTTTACATATAGCTAGACATTTGGGGTACAAAATCGTGATTATTACAGCTAGACCTAGCATACAGCACGTAATTAATTGGACGATAAATCAACTTGGTAAGTATAACATTCCTAGCGACTATTTGGGATTCACAAGTCCCAGTACTAAAACATTAATGAAGAAACAACTCCCATACAACTTTGTGTTATCGGTGGGTGATTTAGAAACGGATCTCACAGACTCTGAACATACACTCAACACTTCCAATTTTTCCCACAGTTGAGACAGCTTACGAAAACAGTCATGGGTTCATCCGCCGATCTTGTCTGCATTTGGAAATACGTTGTCTTCAGTGATTTACAGCGTCCACACTTGAAGAATCCTTCTTGGTTTCTAGCCTCCTTGGCCATCGCTTGCTTTCGTATATCAGTATGAATCTTATGTTCAATTTGTTTAGCACGTGGTCCATCAAACCATAACTTCTCTGGGTTCATTTCAATAACCTCCTTCGTTTTGACATTTTTATCCAAAATACTCTTCTTCAATTCAGGAGACTTTCTGAGATTATATTGAATCTGTAAGAATTTGTGTTTATAGATGTTTGTAAATTTGTGGTTTTCCCACGCAGCATCTTCACAGTGACTTATCGAGTGATTCAATATATTCTTTTCCATATTCACACAGATGACATCATCCTCAGGTATCTCTAATAGTTCAGATAGACGTTTGATGACAAATTCACGTGTGACGTTATTCATACCTACCTACTAGACTCGTTTATCTTTTAAGACAATTTTAGTGAGAAATATAAACTTCTCAGTGAAATTGTGTTTACTTAGGGTTTGGGGAGCTCTTTGTAAGGATCATTCCTCTTACAGTCCTCCATATTTTCAGGTGAGCAATTATCAAAGAACGCACCAACACGGCGCGCGGGATTGGTGTCTACGAAACCATATTTGTAATCAGCGTTGGGTGGGCGATATTTCTCAGAGAAGACAAATCTCGCATCCTTACCGTTCGTACTGAACAGAGGGCCACCGAATTTGATATCAATGGATCCCATAGCGCAAACAAACATCACTATTGCGATGGCTATAAAAAACATAGTCTTACGATGCATCTTGGTATATCTTTTGTAAATATTTTTTTATATGGTGAAATTAAGATGACTAAGGCTGTTCTCATTCATGAGATAAAAGATAGATATGAAGAAATTGAATTGGATATAGAACCCTCTAAGAATGAAATTTTCAAACTACTTGGAGGTAGGGCTACATTTATTGGTCAATGGCCTGAAATAGATGTGGTCGTTATGAAAGCCGAACAAGGTATGATTGAAAATGATAATATTTTACCGTACCCATTTCATGGTGAAGAAGTGCGGGGTAAGATATTACTCATACGCATGGACGAAAATTCTGAACCACAAGATTTTACATTAGAGGAATACCTCTCATTTGGAACCCGGGATGAACGCATCCTCGTTTAGAACAGCATTGGCATACTTCATGCATAGCTGAAAGTGTACATACGCCCAATCAAGAGGTTTATCCATTTTGGGTTTACCCTTAATTTTATTTTTGTTGATGATACTAACAATATCCACCTTTGTGCCATCCATAGTTTTAACAGTCGCCTGACCAACCTCCTTAAGCCACATCACATCGGCCTCGCTATTACTGTTGAAATTCCTTACGAAATCAGTCATATACATTAAGTACGATTCTTTTCTATAAGTAGACGCGCACTTGGATCAGTTACAGTTGTCCACCTAGGTCTCCATATTTCGGATATGAGGTGATCACTTTGTTTCCCATACAACTTCCAAAAGATATTTCTGTACAAAGCTTCTTCTTTTGTAATTGATGGATTGTGACCACGCGCCTTTACCTTAGTCTCCTTGAATAAAACGTCATCCACATTTTCTTCTGCGTACTTTTTCACTTCGTCTACCCAGTTTGTACCTACAGCATCACTCATACCATCTTTCTGTCTCCACAAAATATCATGTGGGAGATACCCCTCAAACGCCTCGCGAAGTATGCTTTTCTCGATTGGACCAACCTTATCATTTTGATTCATTTTCATACATAAATCAATGAAGTTCTTATCGAGAAATGGCACTATAAGATCAAGACCATGTGCACCTGCGCATCTATCGGCACGAAGTCCGTCAAACTGATGAATGAGACGAAGGCGTCTCATATTCTCACATGAAAACTCATCAACATTTGGGGCGTTATGGAAATAGAGATATCCACCTAGGAGTTCATCGCTTCCCTCACCTGAAAATATGTAGCGACAGTTCGTCTTCTGTTTAATGTACCTACACAACAACCACATAGGTGTACTTGCCCGGACTGTAGTAGTGTCATATGACTCGAGTGAATAAATCACATCAGTGAGATGAGCAATACCTTCTTGTGGCGTAAAAGTAACCTCAGTATGCTCTGTATCTAAGTACTTAGCAACTTTACGGGCAGCCTGTAAATCAGGGCTTCCTTCTAGACCAATGGAGAATGTCTTGATCTTACCAAGTCTACGGGAAGCTATAGAAGCGATAAGACTACTGTCTAGGCCACCAGACAAGAGGAAACCAATTTCCCTATCAGTATTGTCTAGGCGAATATTGACAGCCTTCTCAAAAGCTTCACGGATTTCCTCAGTTATATGGTTATTGACATGTTTATTAACATTCCAGTACCCGGTGTGATAACACACAAAGTCATTGATGTATGAATCAAAGATGTGACCAGGTGGGAATACGTGTATTTCAGATTGGAGGGGGCCCAAAGCCTTGGCTTCACTCGCAAACGCGATTGAATTCTCGTCGTAACGAGTGTAAAAAAGGGGGCGAACACCCACTGGGTCACGAGCTGCCATAATACGTTTACCATCTGTGTAAACAAAGGCAAAGTCACCATTCAATAATTCACATGTTTTGGTGATACCAAAGGAGTTGATAATGGGGAGGATAACTTCACAATCACTAGTACTCTTTTCATTGCCTAAAAGAAACTCTTTGTAATTGTAAATTTCACCATTACAGATAAGCATAGACTTGTCTTGTGTAAATGGCTGCATACCAGCATCTGTTAGATCATTAATCGCGAGACGATAAAAGTCCATACGACACTTCCCAATTTTAGATGTCCTATAGTCATCTGGGCCTCGGTGAGAAAGAAGATATGAACTTAATTCTACTTCTTCACCGAAGAGGGCGATAATACCACACATGTTATACATAGATCTCACTTTGTTTTTAAGCTAAAGTCCATCCACTCACCAAAATCTTCTGGGCTGGCGACACCATCCATCTCCTGTCCGGACATTTTTATACTTTCACTATCATTACGAAAAATCACGTCAAAAGCTATTATACAGTAAAATGAGACGTTTGTTCTACATGCTATTTTATCTAAAGTATTGAAATCAAACGTTTCAATATCCAGTGAACGTTTTATAATTCGTGGAGAACCGTATGGAAATTTCACCTCTTCATTTAACTCTAATTTTCTATTTTCTGAAGACATATCTAAAGAGGGCCATATACGATTTCTTGCTCTAAATTCAGATGAATAATCTATACATTTCATTGCTACATCCTTTTCCGCGAAACATACGAAACGAGATTTTGAATTAGGATCCACGAGGCTAAGATACGTACCATTGTAATTTAATTTTATAAAGTGAAAGTCCATTTAGATATATAAGGAAAAAATCTTTAATTAATATAGATGAACTTCCCAAAGACAGCCGGTCAATGTAAATACATGATAGCTTTAAGATCGAATAAACCCATAATTATTGGGACTGGTCCAGCAGGTTCTGGGAAAACTATGCTCGCGTGTCAAATTGCGACTGAACATATTTCAAAGCATCCTAGAGCGAGGGTTGTGCTCACTAGACCAATTGTTGCTGCTGATGAAGATATGGGATACCTACCTGGTGATATGGACCAAAAGATGGAACCTTGGACAAGACCGATGTATGACATTTTTGAACAGTCTATGACCCATAACCAGATGGATAGGTGTATTTCTATTGAACCATTGGGGTACATGAGAGGTCGGACATTTCATCACACGTTGATTATAGCTGATGAAATGCAGAACTCAACCCCGAATCAAATGAAACTTCTTCTTACACGTATAGGTGAGGGTACAAAAATAATAGTGACTGGTGATTTAGAACAATCCGACTTGGAAGGGGACAATGGACTTGAAAACTTGGTGTACAAAATGCAGTGTACAGAACTTGATTATATTCAACACGTGGAAATGGGAGACGATGATATTGTTCGTCATCCAGCGGTTAAAGAAGTACTGGGTATTCTATCAAAATGACAAAGGTTGTCCTCGCATTACCTGGACGATCATTTTCAGGTAGATTCATGATATGTTTACTTAACACGATAATGACGATGAAAGATCAAGGATATGAAGCTGTAATTACAAATGAATATTCAAGTTATGTTACATTTTCTAGGATGAAAACTCTAGGTCTAGATGTTCTAGGAGGTGTAGATCAGATTCCATTTGGTGGAAAACTTAACTACGATGTATGGCTCACAATTGACTCGGATATCATATTCAAACCTGAGCAGGTATTGGAGATTATCAAAGATACTGAGACTCACCCAGTTGTATCGGGTATGTATAGAATGGAGGATCTAAAACACTACGCGATGGTTAAGGAATGGGACACCGATTATTTCAAACAATATGGAACTTTCCAATTTGAGACTGAAGAGAGTGTAAAGAACGAACCTAAATATATGCCTGTAGCCTACAATGGGATGGGATTCTTCGCCTGTCGTAAAGGTGTCATAGAGAAGTTGAAGTATCCATACTTTAGCTACCCTCTCATAGAGATTGAAGGTAAAGATGGTGTTATGTTGAGAGATACATGCTCCGAAGATGTAGCATTCTGTAAAAATCTCACCGATGCAGGTATTCCGATAATCGTGAATACGAGCCTCCGTGTTGGTCATGAGAAAACACTTGTAATTTGAGGTTTTGAACATCGTTATTCAGATGCTTTAGATCTGTATCAATTCGTGAAATTTTCATATCCATAAGTTCACGTTCAAGTTTATACTTTTCTAAAAACGTGTGTAACTCGTGACGCTTCGCCTCATACCAATCTGAAACTTCACTTATTTCTTTGTCAATATTCGAATATTGCCCAATCATTTTATAATCAGTGGGTAACTTTCGTAAATCATCGGAAATTTCATCGATGCGTGTCTCTAGGTCCTGACACGCATCTTTGAACTCAGCGTGATCCTCTAACATTATGCTTGCTTTTTATTGAGATTTATTTTTACTTAGGTTATCATACATTTCTTTAGCAGCCTTTAGTCTATAATTTAGATCAGTCCCTGCCCATTGTATAAGGAAGTCACCTTCTTGCCATTGTCCATCCGTTCCTAGAACATCTTGATATTCTGGGCGTTTATGGAGAAGGGGTGAATTCTTGTAGTCATAAGAGTTCATTACCCTCTGTGGAAGAACTTTACCGACTCTAGCCCACATAGCAGTACCACCGGGTTTCATACCAGTCTCTTCTAGGTGAGAACCTATGAGTAAATCCTGTATAAGTTGATTCTCAAATAGATACCAATGTCTATAAACAGGTAGCCCAGCGATAATCGTATTAATAAATGCTCTTCCTATTTCAGAATTTCTAATTAGCATATTTCCACAATTTGTACCATTACAATCAGCTGGAACTAAAAAGTGTATGTTTGGATTCGCATGCTTTTCAATAATTTCTTCGAGTTTGATATCCATGTTCGTAATCATACAATCAGTTTCAGATGAAAAAATCCATTCAGCATCGGGGTGTTGTTGCATAACTTTTCTAACTGCGTAAATTTTACTCCATCCAATTGGTACGTGATCCATGGGGATTGGGGGATTTCCAGCTCTCATAGGTTTACCTACAATGGATTCAGCTCCATCTTCAAGATGATAAAGGGTGTATCCATGCTTTTCACAATACAACTTTCTATTTTTATGAACAGTCCAATCGGCGAGGGGTTTATAATTAATGTCGTTAACTGTGACGAGTATACACTTCATGTATATTAAAGATGTGTAACCTTTAATAGATATATGTCTATCGTTACATCTTCCGGTAATAGTATTCCTATAGATTTGGAAGATGAGGAAATAATGAACCACGTTTTTGATCGTACTTCTTGTGCAAAGATTATCATTAATCAAATAAACAATGATAGAATGTATGACCCATTTTTAAAGGATAAAAAGGATCTAGTTATTCTTGATATAGGTGCAAATATAGGTTTATTTACATTATACGCACAAGACTCTGCATCTAAAGTTATTTCAGTTGAGCCAACACCTTCACATCAGAATCTATTTGAAAAGATTTGTGGAAAATATGAAAATGTGGAACTTGTTAAAGCTGCACTCTCAGATAAAAATGAAGATGTAAGCTTTTACACATGTAATGAAAATTCCACACAGAATTCATTAGTTAAGGGTGAGGGTACAGCCGTGGGTGAATCACCTTCAGATGAAAATAAAGTAACTGTACGAGGAGTGACATTAGAATCTCTGTTAAATGAATATAACATTGATCACGTTGATTTCTGTAAGATAGATATAGAAGGATCTGAAATGATCGCCATTACAGAAGAAACACTTAAACCAGTATATGATAAGATAGATAGAATGTTTATTGAAGTTCATTCAACATATTCCGGTACCGATATGCGATGGGAGGATCATATTATAATCAATCGTAAAAAGATTGAGAAAATTTTGGATAATGTTGGATACAAGTACAGAGTTTTACCCACACAATATCAAGAAACGCTTCATGTATTTAAAGATTCGGAGACTACGTAACACAATGGAACAACGTGTTGTTGAAGTTGCATATGATAATAAAATTGGTCATGTCGGCAGTTGCTTGACAACTGTTCCGATTCTAGACCATATATATAAACACAAAGGAAAGGACGATATTGTAGTATTGAGCGCTGGTCACGCGGGGATAGCATTATATGCCGCCCTAGAAAAGTATGAGGGTAAAGATGCTGACGCCTTATACAAGAAACATGGTGTACATCCTAACAGAGATATTGATAATGGTATACACGTTTCAACTGGTTCCCTTGGATCTGGTATAACTATAGCAGTCGGGTATGCGTTAGCAGATAAGAAACGAAATGTCCACGTCATCATATCGGATGGTGAGTGTGCGGAGGGTTCGGTTTGGGAGTCCCTCGCGTATATACGAAACGCGGGTCTTAAAAATTGTAAAGTATATGTGAATGTAAATGGATATTCAGCATATGATAAGGTAAATATGTGGTATCTATGGCTTCGTCTAAAAGCTTTTAATTGGAGAACGAAGATTTGGTTTACAAAGAATCCGGACTTTGATTTCCTAAAAGGGTTACAGGCTCATTATCATGTTTTATCTAAAGAGCATAAAGAACTTATGATTAATTCATACAACAATGCGAAGAGAGTTTGCTAAGAACCTTCACGCTGCTATGAAGAAAGATGAACGAATCTTTCTAATTACAGCTGATTTAGGTTATGGGGTTTTAAATGATATTCGGCGCGACTTCCCAAAACGCGCTATAAACATTGGGTCTTCGGAAATGTTAATGGTAGGTATAGCAGTTGGGTTAGCGCAATCTGGTTTCATACCAATTTGTTACTCCATTACTCCATTCCTATTGTACCGACCATTTGAACTTATACGAAACTATATGAATTATGAAGGAGCTACTGTCAAATTAGTGGGATCTGGGAGAGATGACGATTACGCTCATGATGGTATTTCTCATTGGGCAGGTGATGACATAGATATAATGTCGGCTCTTAAAAATATAGAACTCTATAAACCCAAGGACAATACCGATATGGATGCAATTTTTAACACGTTCATATATAATGATAAACCTTCTTACATCAATTTAACGCGTTGAGATACATAAGATTCACCCAGTTCACTCATGTCTTTTATTTCATATGTGGCTCCAAACTCTGTAGCCCATTGTGATAGACGTTTCTTTTCTCTATAAACAAGATCACATTCCTTATCCGTTCTATCTCCATTTATATATTCACATATAACCTTTCTCACGTCTTCGATATCGACAAAATCAAAGTACTTGTCCTTATCAATGACGATATGCCCCTTTTGTTTACATATGGTTTTGAAACGATCTCTATTATGTGGATCTGGTTCACCGGAACCATAACATCCAAAAATACGTAGTGTATACGTGTTATCTAGGTTTTCAATTCGTCTATCCACCACCCATTTAGATAGCCCATAAGGATCTGTAGGTGGATCACCACGAACACCCGCACCACTTGAAAAATATAACAATTTACCATTGAAAACTCGTGCAACATTTTCAAACATTAAGATATTGTTGTGTGTAATATTCCCATCTTCTTGAACGAGCATACTACCCCCCATAACCGCACAATGTACAACTACATCAAAATGATTCTGTGTGAAAAAATCTTTTGTTTGCATTTGATTAGTGAGATCTAATTCCCTTCTCGTAACACCTATCCACTCGGGGTGTTTTTCTAAGAAATATCTACCCAAAAATCCATTTGCTCCTAAAACACAAACTTTCATGTATATTATCTTATCAATACCTTTTTAACTACATCAATAAATCATAAAGATCAGTTTTAGATGGAGCAGTAATATTATAATCACCAGTTTCATCAATTTTCCAACGACTATTTTGCTTGTCCATAGATTTAATATGCCACATGGCTAATGGAGGAATAGCTTTAATTCCGGAAACTTTATCAGACCCAGTAAGTTTAGTGTGTAATTCATCTGTCCATGTGATGTAATCACACTTCTTATGTATACGCATCTGGAAGTCTGGCCAGTTAATGAAACCAGCTTCATTTACATTCCACTTCCTATCCTTCGCTTCTTCTTCCGTAATATCCGGATGAATGTTGATTCTAGGAATAGCTAAGATTTCAGCTCCAGTTTCATCAATAACCTGCTTCAAAATTTTAACGAGTGTTTGTTGGGGAAGTTCATCTGCGTCTATATGGAAAACATAATCACCCTTTGCTACATCTATGTGGAATTGACAGTTTTTACTGAATGTATCAAAGGCTCTCTTATGAACAGTTATACGATCCTCAAAGTGTTTCAAAACAAGATCAACCTTTTCAGTTGTATTATTTGAATCTACTATAACATCAATGTAGTCTTCGGTATCAACTATACGAGTGAGTAGATTTAAAAGGGAAAAGAGCTCCCTAGATTCATTACAAACTTGGATAGAGTACGTGAGCTTCATTAGTCTAAATGTATCAAATATCTTTAACTACTTAAAGTTGTTATTGTACTATTCGTTAATGAAGAGGACAATCCTAAATTTATTCAAAAATAAGCTAAACAAAGTTCGTAGTGTTGGTATAACGTCATATGATTATCCAACATCTAGAATCATCAATAACTGTAATGTTGATTTTATTATAGTTGGAGATACAGCTGGTTCAACTGTTCACGGTATTAAGAATCTTAATGAAGTTACCATGGACATGATGCTTACACATTGTCGGTCGGTTAAAAAGGGTTCCCAAAATCAGTTTTTGATTGGTGATATGCCATACATGTCGTATCAACCATCTAACCAAGTAGCTATTGAGAATGCTGGTAAATTTTTACAAGAAGGTATGGATGCAGTCAAACTTGAAGGCCATTTCCCAGATAGGATTAAAGCAATCGTAGACTCCGGTACTGTAGTCATGTCTCATCTTGGTCTCACCCCACAGACACAAGCTAGAATGGGTGGATATAGGATACAGGCTAAAACCGCCGATGAGGTTGATAAACTTGTAACACAAGCGAGAGAAGTTGAAGATAATGGTGCTTCACTTTTACTCCTTGAAGCTGTTCCTAAAGAAGTATCTAAAATTGTGAAAAATGAACTCAAGATACCCGTTTATGGTATTGGGGCTGGTTCGTGTGTGGATGGACAACTCGTCATTGTTCATGATATTCTTGGTTTGTTTTGGGATTTTAAACCAAAGTTTATTAAGCAATACATAAATGGTGAACAGATGTTTCATAACGCCATAAATGAATACGCAAATGAAGTTCATTTACAAAAGTTCCCCGATAACGAACATAGTTACAATATGAAAGAAGAAGAACTCGAAAAATTATTGGGAATGTCTGGAAGTTCGTGGAAATATGATTAAAGTTTTAGATCCATAACATAATAGATGAACACTTGTGATTACATTATAGAGACGCTATACATCAATGGTATAGACACATATTTCGTGATAACTGGTGGAGCTATCGTTCCATTTATAAACGCAATTGCCAGGAATCCTAAGGTTAAATATTACTGCTTTCAACATGAACAATCCGCAGCTATGGCTGCCGAAGGATACTATCGATCTTCAGGTAAGACTGCTGGTGTAGTAGTTACAAGTGGTCCAGGTGTTCAAAACCTTCTTAACGGTGTATGTGGATGTTGGTATGATTCAGTCCCTGCCTTCTTCATCAGTGGACAGGTCAACACAAAAGAAGACCTCTCCAACTTCAAGTCTAAACCAAGGCAAACCGGATTTCAAGAAATGCCCGTGGCTAAGATGTTTGAAGATGTTACAAAGAAGTCACTTCATGTCCCAGAACTTGGACAACTTGAAAGTATTCTAGGGGAGTTACTGAAAGAACTCAAAACTCCTCGTTATGGTCCAGTTCTTATGGACTTACCTGTGAATCTTCAAATGACTACGATCGAAGATGTAAATATTAACCTAGCTGCATATAATCGTAGAGTGACTCCCAAGTATGACTTATCTGGATATATTCATAAAAGTAAACGACCAGTGGTTATTTTTGGTCACGGTGTAAAGCTCGCAGGTGCAGAAAAGGAAGCTATGGAGTTTGTTGAAAAAACCGGGATACCCTTCCTCGTTTCATGGGGTGCATTTGATATATGTGGAACTGATCACCCACTCCGTGTAGGATCTCCGGGCGTTTATGGTGATAGGGTCTCGAATTATACCATCCAAAACGCAGATCTAATTATATCTGTGGGAAGTCGCCTAGATAGTCGCCAAATTGGTGGAAGTGGACCTATGTTTTCACCAAATTCTAAAAAGATTATGGTAGACATTGATGAAGAAGAAATTAGTAAGATGGAAGAAAAGGGTGTCTACATTGATCAGGGTATAGTTACGGATGCTAAAAATTTCTTTGATAGCGTTATTGTTGGTGACTCAAACGATTTCAGTGGGTGGAAGGAAGCACCGATTAATCATGGGAAATGGCTCGATAAAATAAATGAATGGAAATGTAAATATGGTGAAGAGAAGACACGTGAAGGTGATTCAGCCGTCTATGATTATCTAGATGGTTTTTTTAATGATCTCCCTGATGACTGTATCGTAATCCCTGATCAAGGTGGGAACTTGGTATGGACGATGCAATCTGCCAAACTCAAGGACGGTCAAAAGCTTTTCACAAACTTTGGAAATTCATCTATGGGTTTCGCTCTCCCGTGTGCTATTGGTGCAGCGATTGGCTCCGGTAAGAAAGTTTACTGTATTGACGGAGACGGTGGTTTCCAAATGAATATCCAAGAACTCCTAACTGTCAAGAAATATGACCTACCCATCGAGATCATTATTCTAAACAATAGTGGTTATGGTATCATTAAACAGTTTCAAGATAGTTACTTCAACTCTAAATACATTGCGACTTCCAAAAGTGATGTATTTGGGGATGAAGTTGATTTTGTAAAAATCGCGGAAGCCTATGGTGTGAAAACTCTACGAGATATTCCCATACCAGAGACACAAAAAATTTACCCTAAATTGGAGTTTGGAAACTCACTTGAAAATATGACACCCTATATTGACTTTGAAAAAGATATGATTGTACCAGTCCCTCCTAAGAAGAAGTTGGGATGGAACTAAATAACCTCGTTACAATTTAAAGAAAAAAATACTCTTTAAACTATAATGACCAAGAAGATCTGGTACGCACCCAATAAATTTGAGTCTTACGGTGAAGAAGAAATTAAGGCGGTTGAGGATTGTCTTCGTGATGGTTGGCTCGCCGGCTTTGGTGATCGCACTGTTAAGTTTGAGAAAAGGGTAGCGGATATTTTTGGAAAGGGACACGGTCTCTTTGTCAACTCTGGAAGTAGCGCGATTCTCCTAGGTCTCTGCGCACTAGATCTCCCAAAAGGATCCGAGGTCGTTACACCCTCATGTGGTTTCGCCACGACAGTAGCCCCTCTTATACAACTTGGTCTCAAACCTATATTTTGTGATGTTGGTCTAGATTCATACGTCCCAACTGTTGATGATCTCAAGAAAGTTGTTACACCAAACACTAAATGTCTCCTTCTCCCCAATCTTATAGGTAATGTACCAGATTGGTCAGCAATCCGTGAAGCGTTTCCCAATCTCATTCTCTTTGAAGATTCTGCTGATACCATAACTAAGACTCTATGTACAGATATCAGCACCACAAGTTTCTACGCAAGTCACGTGATTACCGCTGGTGGATGTGGTGGTATGGTTATGTTTAATGACGAGGAACACCTTAAAAGAGCCCTCATGTTCCGTGATTGGGGACGCATCGGTGACAATATCGAAGAACCCAGTGAACGCTTCAATCACTCAGTAGATGGTATCCCATACGATTGGAAATTCCTTTACGGTGTCGCAGGCTATCACCTCAAAGCATGTGAAATGAACGCAGCATTCGGTCTTGTTCAACTCGACAAACTTGATGGATTCCTAAAGAAAAGGCGTCAAAATGTAGAGAGGTACCTAGAGAATCTCAGAGAAATTTCATACTATACACTCCCAGATGATTCCAGAACCCCTAACTGGCTCGCTATTCCTCTTCAATGCCCAGATCGCCTTGAACTTTTAAAGTTCCTAGAAACGAATGATGTTCAGACACGTGTTACATTTGCTGGAAATATCACGAGACATCCAGCCTTTAGGGAGTATCTCGAGGAATTTGAAAACGCTGATCGTATTATGAAAGATGGATTCCTTTTGGGTGCACACCACGGTATGGATATTGACGATGTTGATCGTGTGTGTAATTTACTTAAAACATTTGCGGATCATAAAGTAAAGGGGAAATGTTCAGTAATGTAATGGTGACCGGAGGATGTGGCTTTATCGCATCCAATTTCCTAAATTTAATGAAAGAGAGGTACCCCAATGTAAATTTTGTTAATGTTGATAAACTTGACTACTGTTCAAATGTGGAAAATGTCAATCCGGGTGTAGCCACATTCGTACAAGGTAATGTGGGTAACAAGGAGTTAATTGAACACCTCATAAGTATATATAAATTTGACGCAATTTTTCATTTCGCAGCACAGAGCCATGTAGATAATTCATTTAATGACGCCCTATCATTTACAATGGATAATACACATGCCACACATGTTTTGGTTGAGGCTTGTAGAAAACATATACCGAATGTTGAATTTATTCATTTTAGTACAGATGAAGTTTATGGAGAATCCAAGAC